>Ga0247840_10007305_pt1 | contig 15423 bp, 16 predicted proteins | sample LaCruzMarch2015__FD_192404 | JGI IMG/M metagenome (GOLD analysis project Ga0247840, IMG submission 192404) | Freshwater microbial communities from meromictic Lake La Cruz, Castile-La Mancha, Spain - LaCruzMarch2015_17m | ecosystem: Environmental > Aquatic > Freshwater > Lake | place: Spain...
CCCTGACGCGCGGCGCCTGGGACGCGCGCGGGCGCATCGAGGCGCGGCTGCTGGCCGGGGGCACCTGGGATCAGGCCATCGCGTCGCTGCGGCGGGACTCGCTGCGCGCCGGATTGATCCCGATCGTCAACGCCATGGCCACCGCCGGCTTGGTCAGCCTGCCGGGGATGATGACCGGACAGATCCTGGCCGGCAGTCCGCCCATGGAGGCGGCCAAGTACCAGCTCTTGATGATGTTCGTGATCTCCGCCGGGACCGGCCTGGGGTCGGTGGCGGCGGTGTGGATCGGCTCCCGGCGGCTGTTCGACGAGCGCGAGCGGTTGCGCCTGGATCGGCTGCGTGACCAAGGGCGCGACCGCGGGAACTGATCCCGCGAAGCGGAAGTTCCGATACCAGTCTGGCGAGTGCGCAAGACCCAAGAAATTAGACAGGATCGCACCGCCGCGGTCACCGCCCCGTCGGTCCGGTCCTTTTGGGCGCGCCGCTGCGCCGGTAAAATTCCATTTCCAGTCGGACCATTGATGCCGCCGCCGTGCGGCAATGGCTAGCCCCTACCCCTTGAGGACCTTCCGCGATGAAGCACTCACCACCAGCCGCCGCCCCGGCCCTGCTCCTCGTCGCCGCGCTGCTGGCGGCCGTCACACCGCTCCAGGCCGGCCCGGACCGGCCCGCGGTCGGCAACGCGGCGGCGCCCCCGGCAAGTCCGGCGGTCGCGGCGGCGCCGGCACCGCAAGACGCCGGTGCGCCCGCCACGGGAGCGCCGCCGACCCTGGAGGATACCTCCTGGTCGCCCGCGGCCTATCGTGCCGGCAAGGCCCTGATCGAGATCGCCGCGGGCCCGCGGCCCGGCCGCTTCCGCTTCGAGGCGGGGCGGGTCGCCGGCACCGCGGGCTGCAACCAGATCGGCGGGAGCTACACCCTGGCGGGCGCGAGCCTGACCTTCAAGGCGAATATGGCCTCCACGATGATGGCCTGTCCGGAGCCGCTGATGAAGCAGGACAAGGCGGTTGGCTTGGCCCTGACGCGGGTCGCCGGCTACCGTCTGGACGGCGAACTGCTGGAGTTGCTGGACGCCGGGGGCGCGGTGCAGTTGCGCTTTGTGCGGCTCAAGCCCACCCCCCTGGTCGGGCAGGTCTGGCAGTTGACCGGCTACAACAACGGCAAAGAGGCCATCAGTTCGGCCCGCAACGGGACCGAGATCAACCTGGAGTTCCGCGACGACGGCACCCTGGGCGGCTCCGACGGCTGCAATCGCTACATGAGCGGTTACACCCTGAGCGGCGCGGCCCTGACCATCGGCCCCCTGGCCAGCACCCGCATGGCGTGCAAGGGCCCCGAGGGGGCGGCGGAACAGGCCCGCGACTACGCGGCGGCCCTGGGCTCGGTGACCGGCTACCGCATCGACGGCGGCGAGTTGCTGCTCCTCACCAGCGAGGGCAAACCGGCCGCCCGTTACCGGTCGGAGGTGGTCCGGCCGGTCGAGGTCGCGGCCGGCGGCGACGCCCTCCCCAGCGGTACGCCGGACACCGAGCAGACCCCGCAACCGGCCCTGACGGCCCCCGCCGCAAGCCCCGCCCCCCAGGGCGGCGCGGTCGGTGGCGGGGAGGCATCGCGGCGGAGCCTGCCGCCGACGCCCTAAGGCCCCTTGAGCAACGCCCATCTTCAGAGCGGCCCGAGGCTATATGAACAGGATTAACAGGATTTTTCAGGATTAACAGGATAAGAACGTCGCGACTCCAGTCATCGGCACTTCCGAAAATCCTGTTAATCCTGCGAAATCCTGTTAATCCTGTCTATTTATGATCAGCCGGTACGGATGTCGATGCTTGGTTTGCGGCCTGTGCTATGCGGATCGCGGGCGACGCCGGATCGGCTACACTGGCGCCCCCGTTTCCCGGTCGCGCGAGTCAATCGTTAACATGCACTGTTGGGCCCACAACTCTTTCGTCGTCATGGTGATCGCGCTCGGGACCCTGGGCATGATCGACGCCTGCGGGCAAAAGGGCCCCCTGTTCCTGCCGAAACCGGACGAACAACAGGCCCCGGCGAAGGGCGCGGAGGTGCCAAAGACGCCGGCCCCGACTCAGGCGCCGGCCCCGGCCGTACCCCCGGCGTCCAACGCCGAACTGCTGGCATGGCCGGCGCAAAACCCGAGCGGCTGCACCGACGGGTGCTCGGGAGGAGCCAGGTAATGGACCATTTCAACTACCGCGACAACCTGCTCCACGCCGAGGACCTGCCGCTCACCGCCATCGCGCAACAGTTCGGCACCCCCTGCTATGTCTACTCCCGGGCGACGCTTGAGCGGCACTGGTACGCCTTCGACCGCGCCTTCCAGGGGCATCCGCACCTGATCTGTTTCGCGGTCAAGGCCAATGCGAACCTGGGGGTGCTGAGCGTTCTGGCGCGGCTCGGCTCCGGGTTCGACATTGTCTCGGTGGGTGAACTGGAGCGGGTGCTGGCGGCCGGGGGCGAGCCCGGCAAGGTCATCTTCTCGGGGGTCGGCAAGCGCGAGGACGAACTGCGTCGGGCGCTCACGGTCGGCATCCGCTGCTTCAACGTGGAATCGGAGCCGGAGCTTGAGCGTCTCGACCGGGTGGCCGGGGACCTGGGGCTCGTCGCTCCCGTCTCGCTGCGGGTCAACCCGGACGTGGACGCCCGCACCCACCCCTACATCGCCACCGGACTCAAAGAGAACAAGTTCGGGATCGATATCCGGGCGGCCGAGGCGGTCTACCGGCAGGCGGCGCGGATGCCGCACCTGCGCGTCACCGGGATCGACTGCCACATCGGCTCCCAACTTACGGATCTGGCCCCCTTCCTGGCCGCCCTGGAGCGGGTGCTGGCCCTCACCGATCGGCTGGCGACGGCCGGCATCCCCATCGGCCACCTGGACTTAGGCGGCGGGCTCGGCATCCGCTATCTGGGCGAACACCCGCCGGAGCCCGCCGCCTATGCCGCCGCCCTGCTCCATCGCTTGGACGGCCACGGCCACGAGATCATCCTGGAGCCGGGGCGCGCCATCGTCGGCAACGCCGGCATCCTGCTGACCCGCGTGGAGTATCTGAAACCCACCGAGCACCGACGCTTTGCCGTGGTCGACGCGGCGATGAACGACCTGCTGCGCCCCGCCCTCTACCAAGCGGTCCAGGACATCGTTCCGGTCCGGCTGGACAGCACGGCCGACCCCGCCCGCTATGATCTCGTGGGCCCGGTGTGCGAGACCGGGGACTTCCTGGGCAAGGACCGCCTGCTGGCCCTGGAACCGGGCGACCTGCTGGCCGTGCGCGGCAGCGGTGCCTACGGGTTCAGCATGAGCTCCAACTACAACAGCCGGCCGCGCGCCGCGGAGGTCATGGTGGACGGCGGGCAGGCCCACCTGGTGCGGCGTCGGGAGAGCATCGCGGACCTGATGAACGGGGAGTCGCCGCTACCATGAAGCGCCGTCCCGAACCGGAACTCATGGAGGACGCCGAACAGGCCCTGGCCTATGCCCAGGCCGACTTCTCGGAATCCAACGCCCTCTTCATCAAGCTGCTCGGCCGGCTGGAGCAGGCCCCCCTACACCGCGCCCGCGCACTGGACCTCGGCTGCGGCCCGGCGGACATCGTCTGCCGCTTCCTGCGCGCCTGGCCGCAGGCGACCTGCGACGCCCTGGACGGCTCCGCCGCCATGCTGATGTACGCCAGGACCGCGCTGGACCGACTGCCGGGTGTGGCCGCACGCGCCCGGCTGCTGTGCGAGTGCCTGCCCAGCCCTACCCTGCCCCAGGCCCATTACGACCTGATCCTTTCCAACAGCCTGCTCCACCAACTCCACAATCCCCAGGTGCTCTGGCAGGCGGTGCGGACCGCCGCCGCCCCCGGCGCCCAGGTACTCATCATGGACCTGATGCGCCCGGCCTCCGCCGGTTGGGCCGAGGCCTTGGTGGCGACCTACGCGGCCGGCGAGCCCGAGGTCCTGCGCAGCGACTTCCGCAACTCGCTATTCGCCGCCTTCGAGCCCGCGGAGGTGGTCGAACAGTTGGCGCAGGCGGGCCTGAGCACACTGGAGGTGGCGGTGGTGAGCGACCGGCATCTGGCGGTCTTCGGCCGTCTGGAAGAAGAGAATTTGTCCGCAAATGAACGCAAATAAACGCAAATTAGTCAGTTATGGCCTGGCTTCCGGCACCGCCGCCGCAATGACCGCATTCCACAATACCCACCAGCCCGCGAGTTGAACCATGCACGCTCAGCCCTGTTCCTCTTTTTTGCGCTCATTTGCGTTCATTTGCGGACAATCATTCTGATGACGTTGCGGTTTACCAAGATGCACGGCCTGGGCAACGACTTCGTCGTCTTCGACGGCGTGCGCCAGGTGGTCGAACTGGACGCCGCGGCCATCCGGCGGCTGGCGGACCGGCACCGCGGCATCGGTTGCGACCAGGTGCTGCTGGTGGAGCGCCCGCGCCTGCCCGGCACCGCCTTCCACTACCGCATCTTCAACGCCGACGGGTCCGAGGTGGAGCAATGCGGCAACGGCGCCCGCTGCTTCGCCCGCTTCGTACGCGACCAGGGGCTCTACGACAAGACCGAGATCCCGGTCGGCACCGCCGCCGGTGCGATCCGGCTCTTCATCGAGCCGGACGGTCAGGTGCGGGTCGACATGGGGGTCCCGATCCTGGACCCGGCGCGTATCCCCTTCCTGGCGGATGCCCAGGCCCCGACCTACGACCTCGCGGTGGACGGCGAGACGCTCACCATCGGCGCCGTCTCCATGGGTAACCCCCATGCGGTGCTGCTGGTGGAGGACGCGGACGGGGCGCCGGTGGCGCGGCTCGGCCCCCGCATCGAGTCCCACCCGCGCTTCCCTCAACGGGTGAACGTGGGCTTCATGCAGGTGCTGGCGCCGGATCAGGTCCGGCTGCGCGTCTACGAGCGCGGCACCGGGGAGACTTTAGCCTGCGGGACCGGGGCCTGCGCGGCAGTGGTGAGCGGACGCACCCGCGGTCTGCTCGGGCCGCGGGTGCGGGTCAGCCTGCCCGGCGGGGACCTTGTGATAGAGTGGTCGGTCAACGGGAGAGCGGTCCAGATGACCGGGCCGGCACAACGGGTCTTCGAGGGGGAGATCGAGCAATGAGAAAGACAAAGGGCGAGGGGGGCGCGGCCGGGGTCGGGGCGAGCGAGGCCGCGATCACCGCAGGGCCCGCACCGGGGGAGGGCGCCGGGGCGACCGCGGCAGCGGCGGTCGCTGCCTATCTGCAGGGTCACCCAGACTACTTCGCGTCCAACCCGCAGATCCTGGCCGAGTTGCACATCCCCCACACCGCGGCCGGGGCGGCGGTCTCGTTGATCGAGCGCCAGGTCAGGGTGCTGCGCGCGCAACTCGAGACCGAGCGCGGCCGGCTGGCACAGCTCATCGCCCGCGCCCGCGAGTACGAGGCCTTCTCCGCCCGCCTGCACGCGCTGGTGCTCGCCCTGATCGCCGCCCCGGATCTTACGCGGGTCACCGCCGCGCTCCAGGAGGGCCTGATGCACGAGTTCAGCGCCCAGGCGGTCACCCTCAAGGTCTTCCCGGTGGACCCCGCGGCCGATGCAGCGGACTCCGATCCCCTGGTCGCCGCCTTCCGGGACTTCCTGGAGCGCAAGCACGCCCTGTGCGGCCCCCTGGACCAGGCCAAGAACGCCGCCCTGTTCGGCGATCTGCATGACCCCGCGGGCGAGCAGGTCCACTGCGCCGCCCTGATACCGATCCGCGCGAACGGACGCTGCGGCGTACTCGCCATCGGGGCCGCCGACCCTGACCGCTTCAAGCCCGACATGCGCACCGACCTGCTGGACCGCCTGGGCGAGATCGTGAGTTGCAAGCTGCAGATGCTGCCGCCTGAAGTGCCGACAGCGGTGGCACCGCCGCCCCCGGCCCCCGCGAGCGAGGACGCGCCCAAGCCGACGCCGACCCGGCGCAAGCGCGCCAAGAAGACGGTCCCGGAATGAGCGGGCCGGAAGGGAGCCCCATCGAGCCCTTCCTCGCCCACCTGGCCCACGAGCGGCGCCTGGCCGAGCCGACGCTCTGCGCCTATCGCGCCGACCTGGAGCGGCTGACCGCCTGGCTGACCGCCGCCGGCGGCCCACCGGACGCCATCACCGGCCTCGACCAGCAGCAGATCCGCCGCTATGTCGCCTGGCGGCACCGCACCGGGGTCTGCGGACGCACCCTGCAACGCGAACTGTCGAGCCTGCGCAGCCTCTATCGCTGGCTGTTGCGCGAGGGGCGCGCCCAGAACAACCCCGCGGTGGGCATCCGCGCCCCCAAGACCGCGCGCAAACTCCCCGCCACCCTGGATGCCGATCAGTTGTGCAACCTGCTCGACCGCCCGGTGGATGACCTGCTCGCCATCCGCGACACCGCGATGATCGAGCTGTTCTACTCGTCCGGGCTGCGCCTGGCCGAGCTGGTCAGCGTCAACCTGGGCGACATCGACATGGCCGACGCCATGCTCAGCGTCACCGGCAAGGGCGCCAAGACCAGGCGGGTCCCCGTCGGCGCCCAGGCGCGCGCGGCCGTGCAGCACTGGCTGCGGGTACGCGCCAATCTGGCCGCGGGGGACGAGCCCGCGCTCTTCGTCAGCAGCCGCGGCAGCCGCATCCACCCCCGCACGGTTCGCACCCGGGTCGCCCAGTGGGCGCAGGAACAGGGCGCCACCCGCAATGTGCACCCGCACCTGCTGCGCCACTCCTTCGCCAGCCACCTGCTGGAGTCGTCCGGGGATCTGCGCGCCGTCCAGGAACTGCTCGGGCACGCCGACATCAGCACCACCCAGATTTACACCCATCTCGATTTTCAGCATTTGGCCCAGGTTTATGACCAGGCGCATCCCAGGGCCAAACGTAAGCCATGAGTGGGGGGTCTGAGTAACGAGTCAAGAACAAGCACAATCGTTGTCGTTGTCGTTGTCGTTGTCGTAATCGAGTTTATCGTAGCGCCCCGACGTCTCTCGCACCCCAAAGTGCATCGCTTCTCCGATTACGACAACGACAACGACGCTAACAGTATTCTCTAATGGACTTGACTCAGTTGCGACAGATGTTCGTCGTCAAGGATACCGGGTTCATACGATGGCCCGTTTCATCTCCGCGGCAATCCGGGTCAACGCAAAGTCCGTGGTCAGATCGGCCTTCTTGCGCTTGATCCCGGCGGCAACCCGGGCCGCGGCATCCAGGGCCGCGTTCAGCAACGGCGCCGGGGCCGTATCGACCCAGAAGCTCTCGTCGCTGATCTTGCGTTTGACCTCGAACGGCACGAAGGCCGTGGCCACCTGGTCGTAGACGCTCGGCACCCGCTGGACCGAGAGGCCGCCGCCCTGCGCGGTCCGCTCCGCCACCAGCCGTCGGCAGGCGTCGAGTTCCTTCCAGAAGTTGTCGTCGGCGTTGCCGAACTTCTGACGCCCGGCGATGAGCCCATAGGCGGTCCCGAGCGCCAACGCCGCTTGGGCGCGGCCGGATCGCTGGTTGTCCGCCTCCAGGTCGGCGACGTGGGCGGTGAGCCGAAATTCCGCGTCCGCCATCTCCTGAAGTCGGGCAACAAAGGGTTCTGCATCGGCCTCAGAGAGCGTCGCAGACTCGTCAAGCTCGATCCCGGCAAGGCTATCCAGATCGGCGATCAGCCGCAGCGCAGCCTCTTCGCCATCCCGCGCCGCGGCAACGAAGGCCACATACTCAAGGTCCAGCCCCTGCGGCCTGACGGCAATGCGGCGCACGCAACCGGGCTGCTCCCATCCCGCGCTCTGCCCCAGGATCGCGTCAAAGACCGGTTCCCCGTAGGTGGCGAACCGCAATGCAGGGCCAAGCGACTCGATGCCCTCCTCGTACAGCCGCCGGTCCGTGGTCAGTGCGGTACCGTCCAGCACGCCGGCAAGGCCGCGGAGCAACAGCGGCTCGCGCCCGTTGCCCGTCAGGTTGACAGCACAGGCACACCCCAGGGCCTTCAGATAAGCGGAACCGGTCAGGACGCCCCAGAGTCCATCCAAGGTGGCCGGCAGCCGCACGGCCGCGTGCGCCTGCTCCAGGCGCTGATAGATCTCATAGACCTCCTGCCCGGTCAGCTCGGTCTCGCGGATGCGCCGCTGACTGAAGGCAATCCGTTGGCGGGCCTCGGTCTCCAACTGCCCCTCAGTCACCTCGCCCGCCGCCAGCCGGCGGAAATCCTCCTCGGTGACCGGCAACATCGGCACCTGTTGATCGCCGACCACGGCGATCATGCTGCCCAGCCGATCGAGCAACCGGCCGTAGACGATCTCTTCGACCGAGCCCAGATAGCACAGGTTCTGGACGTGGATGTGTGCGTGCAGTTGGCCGATGCGATCGATCCGGCCGATCCGCTGCTCGACCTTGGCCGGGTTCCATGGCAAGTCGAAATTGACCAGAAAATCGGCCGTCTGGAGGTTGAGGCCCTCGGCCGCCGCATCGGTGCAGACCAGGATGTCGATCTGACCGCGCAGGAAGCGCTGCTTGATCGCGTCGCGCTCGGTGCCGATCAGGCGGCCGGTCGCAGGATCGGTGTATTGGCCCCCGCGGCCCGAGTAGGTCCCCACCAACAGCCGGGCCTCGGCCTGCCGCAATCGCCGGACGAGGTCTTCCAGGGTGTCCCAGAACTGGGTAAAGATGACCGTCTGCCGGACCCGGCCGGGCCGCGCGGAGTCCTTTCGCTGTTCCACATAGCCCAGCAGGGCTTGGGTCTTGGACGAGGCCGGCGCGGCGTCGTACAGGCTGCCCGCCAGCATCCCGCTGAGCTTTTCCAACTCCCAACGGAGATCCCCCTCGCTGCGGTTCTTGAGCAACTGCTCGATGACTTCCGCGTCGCCCTCCTCCTGTTCCAGATCGTCTTCATCGAACTGGGACAGGTCGGGGGCAGCGGCGGTCGCCGGCGCGTCCAGCAGGTGTTCCAGGGTCCACTTGACCCGTTCGCGGCGCCGCCGCAGGGTTTCGCCGATGGCGTGCAGACTGGAGGCGAAGCGCCGCTGCAGAAAACTCAGATAGAAGCCGGTGGAGACCCGCGCCTGTTGATCGTTGGCGGCGGCGACTTGTTGGGACAACTCCTGGGAATAGCATTGCAGGGCCTCGTAAGCCGCCTGCTCCTGCGGCGTGTATTGGATGCGCCGCATGGGCAGGATGTGCCGGTGCGCCAGGTTGGCCGTCAGCCGGCCCTGCTCCTGGTAGACCCGCAGCAGGGCGCGGTTGTGGCGCATCATCACCCGTGAGAGGGGCGCCGAGGCAAAGATGGCACGCAACAGTTGCTTGAGACTTGCCCCCGTCGGCTGGATGCCCCGCGTCAGCCAGTTGTCATACTGGGTCCGGTTTGACGGACTCAGCACCGTCTGGCGCACGAACACGGCCAACTCCGGGTCATGCCGCCCAATCGAGGCCAGCACCCGGCGCAGAAAACCCAGATCCTCGTCCGAAACCTTCTCGCCCCGCTGGATACGGCCCTGGATCGCGTAATACGCCTGGGTCAGGGACGGATCATCCTGGAAGGGCCCGACCCGCCGCGTCAGGCGAAACAGGTCATAGACCTCGATCGGGTCGAGTTGCATGGGTGTGGCGGTGGCGAGCCACAGGGCACGCGTCTGCGCTCGCAAGGTCTGGCTGACCGCCTGGTAAAGATCGCCATACTTGGGTTGCACCACCAGTCCGGCGGTGGAGTTGCTGCGGCGGGCATAGTGGGCCTCATCGACCAGGACGATGTCCCAGGTCTGCGCCGCCAACTCCCGCCGGCGCTCCTTGCGCCGGACCAGCCCGGTGGAGACGATGACCAAGGCCGGCGCAAAGACCGACTTGGCCGGAATCTGTTCCTCCATTGATGCAAATGGCGGATACAGATAGGCGTGCCGAACCTGGGGGCCGGAGAGCGCCCGCCCGAAACGCAGGAAAAACTTGGTCGCCAACTCGCTCTGCCACTGTCGGGCCAGGCTCGCGGGCGGCGCGATCAACACCCGCCGCGCCAGTCCGGACAGGATCAGCGAGCGCAGGGCCAGGCCCGCCTCGATGGTCTTGCCCAGGCCGACCTCGTCGCACAGCAGGAAGCTATACGGGTAGGAGGCGATCAACCGGCGCGCCACGATGGCCTGGTGGGGCCAGGGCTCCACCGGGGCCGTGGCCATGCCGACGAAGCGGCCGTTGGGCATCCGCGGGGCCTCGCGCAGGATCGCAAACGCCAGCCACTCCCCCGCGGTCGGCCGCGTGACCTGCGGCGAGTGCGCGCTGGAGCCGTCGATCTCTTTCGGCTCAGCGACGTTGCTGCCGATCTCAATCAGTCGCTCGCGCACCGCCTGGGGCAGGTCCACCACATAGAGCCCCGGGTCCTGGTTGGCCCAGATGGCCTCGAAGTCGGCCGCGTAGCTGTCGGCCCTGGCCGCCTCGCGGGTGCCCCACCAGTCGCAGTGCACCCCGATGTTCTCGGCGTTGATCAAGAGCGCGGTGCGCGACTCGTTCAGGGACCCCTCGGCGAGCAGCCGGTTGCCCTCGGCGTCATGGAAGACGGCCCATTTCTCGTGGACATAGCCATCCTCGCGTGACTCGTAGGGGATGGCCATCCCGGTCTTGCGATGGCGGCGCAAGGCCACACGGATCTCCAGGCAGCCGGCCTTGAGCATCCCGGCCAATAGACCCAGGCCGTTCGCGACCGGTTCCGTCCCGTCCTGTGGCTCGGCGAGCGCCGCCAGCAGTGTCGCGGCGAGATGCCCGATGTCCTGGTGGTCGAGGATGATCTGGGCATCCTTGGGGTCCAGGTCGGCGCCCGCCACCAGCCGCACCCGACCCTGGTGTTCGACCAATGCCGAGAACCCTTGGGAGGCCGCGGCGAGCGAGGTCGAACGGAAGTACCCGGCCACCCGGTCATAGCGCAGGCTGGAACGTAGCGCCGGGATGTAGAAGTCGTGGAGCAGGTCGCTGGTGGTGCTGCGATAGCGGGGCTCCCAGTTGCGCTGCTGGAACGACTCGGGTTTGTCGGTGCTCGCCATGCTGAGATTCTCTGAATCAGAAAGCGAGTGCTTCCGGCGCCTGAGCGAATAACGCGGCAAAGGCGGGATTCTTCCTCTTGTTACGGCTACTGAAGAGCGACTTGGCCGCCGCAACCCGGGCGGCATAGTTGCCCTGCCCGTCGACCTCGCCCTGGTATTGCTGCAGCAACTCGTTTGCCTGGGTGGGAAGCACCGCGTCCGGTATCCTGATCATAACTCAATCGACCCGCGCTGCGACGGTCGGCAGGGCAGCACGAAGTTGCGCCTGTTCCTTGCGCTCAGCCTCATCCAGTCCCTTGACGATCTCCTTGTTGTTCAACTGGGCCAGGCGGTCGCGCATTCCCTGCGCTATCGGCGACCGAGTATTCGCCGCCTCAGCGCCGAAGGCATCGGTGCCGTAGGCATCCAGCACGTTGCCGTAGACTACGCGCTTGAATTCATTGCCATCCAGCAATCGGGCCTCCTCATTGGTCCCGGAGCGGGGCAGCAGCAGGATCGAGCCGTGCTCCGCCGCCTGGCAGATCAGGGGGCTGTGGGTGGATACGATGAACTGGATATTGGGGAAGTGTTCGCAGAGCCAGAATCCAATGCGCTTCTGCCAGGTCGGATGCAAGTGGGCATCGACCTCGTCGATGAGCACGACGCCACTGGCCTGGACCTGCCTTGGATTATCCGGATCAAAGACCGCGCTTGCACCGAACGCGAAATAAATTTGCCTGATAAGCTCAAAGGTCATACTCAGAATGGAACGATAGCCATCACTGAGGTCCTGTACTGGGATCGATACGCCCGAGGCGTCTGAAAATAGTATTTGTTTCGGCGTAATCTCTTTAAGGCGCACACCAGAGGGGAGAAAGTCTTCCTGGTTAACAAACTGCATCAACGGGTCAAGCAATTCTTGCCCGAGCCCTTGGAAGCTTGAGTTCTTTTCCGCGCTAAGCCAGGTTAGCCAATCGAGCCCCTCGGTTAATGCAATGCCTTCACCAAACAGCGACAAGTGCCGGTTGAGTCGAAGGAGTGTCCCGGATGTGGATTGTTCCACACGCCCTACGCCCCCCGTGAAACGACGAAACGGGCCATACGAAGCAGAGAGCCAGCCGTGTTCGCTGCCCCAAACGTGCCTGTTTGGGTCAAGCTTGCTCTCCAGCGACTCGAACGAGGGCGCCGTCGCATCATCACCCGGTCGCGTCAGCTTAAGGCCAAAAGACAACTCCGCGTCTAACGAGGGTGGCCTTCCCCTGCCAACAAACTCATCGATTCCCTGGTCCGATCCGATCCATAGCTTGATCTCCCCCGACTTGCATCCATCACGCAACCAGGCATCCCAAGGCTGCCGTAACCCGTAAGACTCACGCGGACCGAGTAAGGCAACGGCGATCGACTTCAACAGGGTCGACTTACCTGCCCCATTATCGCCAAGCACCACATGCCAGCCCTTGGCCTTGTCCGCCGCTATGTCCCAAGTCAGCTCACGAATAGACTTGATGTTATTGATGTGTATCTGGCGGATGTGCATGACTCGAACCTCACCGGAAGGGCAGTATGCCCCGATTAATCGCATTCAATTATCACGCACCGTTCCGAGATTAGGCGAGCATTTCCCATAAGCTACGCGGATTGGTGCAATGACGAATACTTTCACCCTGGCTGCGGGAAGCAGAGCTTCCCGGACGGGGTTCCCAAGCGGAGCTTGGGAACCAGAAAGGCATCTGCTTAAGCCGCACCGTCATCCCCGGCGGCCCGGCGCAGCAGGGCAAGTCCCCGCTCGGTTTTCCCTTGGCCACGTTGGGCACGGACACGAAAGCGGGCCTCGGCATCCGTCTCGGCCACCATCACGGCGGCCATGTCGTCTAATAGTGGCTCGATGCTGGTACCGCGGACGTGGGCGATCTCGTCCAACCGACGGTAGGTCTCATCAGGCAGGCTGACTGTCACAGAGGTCATGGTTGCAGCGTCTTAGGTAAGCATCGGGATTACTGCCAGGGGTTGAGCAGATTGATGCCCGTGCGCTTGAAATCGGCGGTGTTCCTGGTTACCAGGATCATGCCGCGATTCAAGCCGACGGCGGCAATCAGTGAATCCATCTGCGGGAGCGGCGCCCCGGCCCTCAGCGCCGACCCCACCATGTCGAGCAGGAACTTCACAGGCTCAGGTCCCGTTCGAGATCCTGGTTGCGCTCGATGCGGACACCGCTGCCGCGCAACGGCGACTTCATGAGAAAGTCGGCCAGGCTGTCAGTCGGCGGCGTGAGTCGGCGGTATTCTTCCATGGAAAGTACCACCGCGGTTTCCTCGCCGTTGGCGGTAATCACCTGGGGACCGACGCGCAGGGCCTCTTCCACCACTTGATTCAATCGATTTTGTCGTTCTTGAAGCTGCCAGTTCATAGATGCCCCCTGTCGTTATGGTACCAATCACCTCGCCCATTGCGGTAGAACTGCTTCGATCATTCCCCGCTTGGCACTACCGCGACAGAGCCGAACTGACGAAAGTGAGCGTCGAAGGCGAAGGCGGTCTGGATGCCGCGGCTGACCATGACGACCTTACTCACACAGTCCGTGAAGCTCCATTGTTTATCGGAGAACTGCCGATAGACACCCCAGGCCGCGTGGATATCGTCAGGGGACACCAGATGCAATTCGGCCAGTCCTTGGTCGAAGAGTGATTGACCGACACGCAAAGCGCGTCGATTCTCGCCGCGCATCCGCATCAGGGTTAACAATTCATCGACGACGTAATCGGTGGTCAGTAGCGGCGCCTGGTTACGGACCAACCAAGCCCGCGCAACCGCATGGTCTGCGTCCGCGGGCACGAAAGCGGCGAACCAGGCGCCGGTATCCACGAAAATCACGGCCGTCGCCCGTAGAGCAGGACATCATGGTCCCGGTTGGAGAATCCATCGTCCGCACTCTCGCTGGGGAGAGCATCCAACTCCTGCAGCAGGCCATCCAGTTGGGCCTTGCGCTCGGCGGGCGGTGGCGCCGTCTGGTCCCGCTGTAAGGCATGGGCCAGTACCTCGATCAGGTGGAGCTTGTCGCGATGATCCAGGCCCTTGATGGCCCGTTCGATCTCGGCCGTTTGCGGTTGCATGGGTGTTCTCCCGGTGTTGTCTGGCGCGAGTCTAGCGGATACCGGGCCTCCCCGTTGGGGCGGTGATGAGGCAAGGTGGTCCCGCGGCCCCGCAGGCTCGGCAGAGCGATAGCGATGCCCGTCAGCCCACGCGCAACCCGTAGAGCGCCGCGCGCGCCTGGCGCTTGAGGTCCGGCGCGCGCGCCTCCGCGGCCCAGACCTCCAGGAGGTCGAGGATACGCTCGGCGCGTTCGGCGGCGTGCTCCTGGAGATAGGCGCGGGCGACCGGGATATCGCCCTCACGGTAGGCGGCGATCAGGCCCTGGAGGCGATCCCAGTCGGTCTGGGGGTCGGTCAGACGGGCGCCGTGGCGCTCCTCCGGTAGGGCCAGGCGGAGCTTGGACCCGGTGCGGACCAGGGGGGCCTGGTAGCCGTCGGTACCCTTGTCGCGGCCACGGGTGCCGGCGGACTGGTTGATGCCGATCTCCCGATCCTGGACCCGGTAGCCCCCGGGCTTGGCGTCCAAGGCTATTCCCAAGGAGCGGGAGAGGTTCAGGATGTCGTCATAGGCGACCTCAGCCAGTTCCCAGATGCCGAAGATGGTCAGGGCCATGGCGGTCTCGCTGTCCAGATCCTCCACCCGGACCTTGCCCTTGGTGATCTGACTGACCCGGCCCTGAGAGACCACGCGGCTCGCCTCGTTCATCGCCTTGACGGGGCTCACCAGGTCATCGCCGTCCTGTACCGGCCAGTGGGCGGAGAGGACCTGGAGCGCCTTGCCGTAGCTGGCGACCATCTCGTCCACCGGGTTCAGGCGCAGCGGCGCGAAGTCGGTGAGGCCCTGGCGGACGGCCGCCTCGATCTGGCGGCGGATGCCGGTCTGACCGAAGGCGCTGTCCCAGATGGCGGCCTCGGTGCCCTGGGCCGGGCGCTTGCGGCAGGACAGAAAGATAGAACTGGCGGCGGCGGCCAGGTCCTTCTGGTGGGTGGAGTTCTCGCCCTCGGACTCGACCGGGAAGCAGGCGGTGATGACCCAGCCGGCATCGATCAGCGAACGGGTGAGGGTCTCCCAGGCGTCCTGGGACTTGTGGTTGAACATCAGGGTGAAGAGGCCGTCGTCCTTCAGCGTACGGCGACACTCGCGGAAGATCTTGCCCATCATCCGCTCATAGGTCGCCTTGGCCCCGTCCGGTCCGCCGTCACGATGGGGGTTGGCCACCGCCTCGGACTTCTTGTCGGTCAGGCGCCGGTTGTAGACGCCGGGATAGAGGTCGCGCAAGGTGCGGCGGTGCCAGACATAGAAGTAATCGGACAGCTCCGCGTATTGCACGTTGTTGTAATACGGCGGGGCCATGCAGACCA
>Ga0247840_10007307_pt1 | contig 15420 bp, 13 predicted proteins | sample LaCruzMarch2015__FD_192404 | JGI IMG/M metagenome (GOLD analysis project Ga0247840, IMG submission 192404) | Freshwater microbial communities from meromictic Lake La Cruz, Castile-La Mancha, Spain - LaCruzMarch2015_17m | ecosystem: Environmental > Aquatic > Freshwater > Lake | place: Spain...
TCCCCGCAACAATTGAAAGGAACGGCCCATGAAAAAAGTCTGGATAACCGCTTTGGACAAGGACGAACAAGAGGTGCAAAAGCTGATGGTCACCCTGAAAGGCTATGGCCTCGGGGTGGACGGCCACTTCTGGGTGGACGAGCTGGCAAAAATGGCTTGGGACAGCGCACTGGAGAACCTGTCGGCCAAGGATGTTTCCGTATGGATCATTTTGGGGAAAGCCGATCAGTACCAGATTCCCACAATCTGTCAGGGTTTATCCATGCTGGCCTTATCGGTGCAGCACCGCCGCGGAATTGGCTTTCCCATTCTGCTCGTTTCCCCCCAAGGCGAGATTAATGCGGCAAGTCTCCCCACACCCCTTAAAGGTGCGGACATCCTCCCCCCGGCCCTCGCCGCCTTGGGACCGAAAATCGTTGCCCTGGCGAATAAGCCAATCCCTTCCATAACCCCCGCTTACCGGTTAAATATTCATCCGATCCACGGCATCGGTCTCTGGTTCGAAGTTGGCCCGCCGGCAGGCGGCCTTGACTGGCCGGGAGCCATGTTCGGCGTGCATGGCACGGAGATAGATTTTCATGGCGTGGGACCGGCAGACGGCGTCCCGGAAAGAACCGTCCTGGAATACGCCCTCAAGGGCATGCAGCTCCGGCTCGGTGAAGACGAGTTTACCGCTTGGGCGGTGCAAAACAATTTGTCCGGCGAGTCTTCCTACTATGTCCGCCTCAAGGGAGTGCCGGACAAAATCATCTTCGGCGCCTTTGCCACTGGAGACGAGGCGGAGGTTCATACCATCGCACTTTGTTAGCATGAAAGAATCTACCAGTTACTCCCTTCGGATCACCTGCGTGGTGCAGTGAGCTGCTCCATACCCGCCGGTCAGATTGGAGAAGTCCATCCAGGTGGCATCCACCCCCCTCGTCTGCAAGACGCTGCTTGTAGGCGTTACTGACACCGTCAATGGCCAATATGTTTCTCCCGCTGGTCGCAAGAAAGTTGATGCCATATTTGAGCTGGTCCACATTGCTGACCGGAATCAATTTCATGTCCAGATCCTCCTCCAGAAACTTTTGGAAGGGGATGTCGCCGGCGGTCTTCTGGTACCGGTCACCCTTCAGCTCATAAAGATCAACAAGGGAGCGTTTGGTCGGATCAGCCGCTTTGACGATTTTTCCCGCTGCGTCACGCTGATCGATCCGTTCCTCCACAATGACCGCCAGTTTTTGATCAATGATGTTGAAATAGGCGTCCAGATGCATCTGGTCCTGATTCTTCCAGCTATCTTTGACCACGGCCACCCGCGCCGTGCCAAACACGCGGTTCAGCAGCAGTTGCCTGATCGCCTCGGCATTGGTGCGCAATCCCTGGCCGATCAGGGCGGTATCATCCGCAGGAATGAAGTCGCCCCCTTCCAGTCGGGCTGTTCCAGCCACTTCATAGACAGGCGTGATCCCGAGCTTTTTATAGGCAAAACGGACGATTTTGGTTTCCAGCTCCCGCTGGAGGGCATTGAAGTGACCGATGACCAGTCCTCTGGCGGTTGTGATCACCTGATCCCTCATGAAGTAAAGATTCATGACTGGGTCGGCGCCATAGGTTGCCTTAAAGCCGGTGTTGTGCCTCTTGGTGGATTGGAGGGTAATTGAGGGTTGCTGTAGAATAACATGAAGAAGTGCTTTCGGATGCAGTTTTTTGACCACATCCTGTTTATAGCGGGTCTGAAATGCTGCCAGTTCTTGAGGAAGTGACTTGGTCTGGTAGTGAAGATCCACCCCCGGTAAAGGCGCCCCGGCAGCGTCCACCGCTCCGGCCAGCAGTATATCGGTCAGGCGCAGCACCTGCACATTATTTTTTGCCATCAGGCAGATAAAATCCTGATGCTCCCTGCGAGCGCCCTCTAGCGAGAAGGGTCGCTCAAACAGTGCCGCCACCGGGTGTGTCAGGCCCAAAAACACCTCGTCCCCGGAGGTGGACTACCAAGGTTTTTGCCTGCTGCCATTCCGCACCACTGCCGATGGCAAGGCTGCCCGGCTGCAACATGGCGGAGCTTACGGTCGTCTGACCTGGAAGTGGTTCTTCTTTTCCGTCATTCTGATCGCACATCAAGCTATTGTTTTTTCAGCAAGTTCCGATCCAAGCCACCAAGGCGTGCCAGTTGATTCCAGCACGCTTGGTTGGAGCGCAGTGATGCTTGCTGAGCCTCTCTCATAACTGATCCTTCTGGTCAAACCGGAAAACCGGAATATTTTCCTTGACATTAGCTTTAACTTGTTGTTGCATCCAGAGTACGCCTAGCAAGGAGGGTTTTTTGAGAAGTTTGGACAATGTGCAGAAGTCAGTGATGATTTTTTTCACGGTATTTCTTTTGACGGCCTGTGGTGGCGGTGGTGGTAGCAGTGACCCGACACCACCCAACCCATCGACTTATAGCATTTCCGGTACTGTGACCTCATCAGGTACAGTTCTCCAAGGTGTCAGTGTGACTCTGAGCGGTTCAAGCTCTGCATCGGTGACTACTGATGCAAGTGGCAAATACACGTTCACCGGTCTCGCAAATGGCGGTTACACACTGACACCATCGCAGACAGGGTATACATTTACGCCAACAAATATTGCCGTAACGCTAAATGGGGCTACGGTTACAGGCCAGAATTTTACTCGTTCTCTTGCTGCAAGCGTTAGATACATTGATACATTGTTTTCCAACGTTGACATTGCAGAAAATGTTGTTTACGCAAACGCGCCACAGCTGAACTCTTTGTATCTCGACGAGACCAACACCACCAACATTAACCTGACTATGGATATTTATTCTCCTCAGGGAGATGCTCAAATAGCGAGACCTGCAATAATATTCGTTCATGGCGGGGCGTTTATTTCCGGAAATAAGAACCATGACGACATGACAGCTTTTTGTACCGAGTTTGCCCGTAAAGGATACGTAACTGCAAGTATAAACTACCGGCTGGGGATGAACATCCTTTCTGCCGTGAGCGCCACGCGGGCGGTGTACCGTGGCCTTCAAGATGGTAGATCAGCGGTGCGGTTTTTAAGAAAAAACGCCGCGACATACGGAATAAACGCCAATAAGGTATTCATGGCGGGTAGCAGCGCGGGAGGGTTTATTGCCCTTCACAGTGTTTACATGAATTCACCATCGGAAAAGCCTGTTGAAGCAGGTATCTCGCCTGACTTGGGAAGTTATGACAGTGGCGCCAATATGGATATGAACGGGACTCCAGACGCAATCATGAGTCTGTGGGGAGCGGTAAAACATACCGATTTGATGACCTCATCCGACAAAACTCCTGTTTTTCTTTTACATGGGAAGGTTGATGCAATCGTCCCGTTCGGCGTCGGCTCGCCATTTAGTTTGCCGATTTTTCCGGAAACTTACGGCAGCAACAACATATATGACAAGCTGACCCAGCTAGGCGCTGTCAATAAGCTTTCTTATTTTGTTGATGGGCAAGGGCATGAGTTTTATGGAGTGCTCAACGGGGCATGGACAAATGGCACTGGCGGGAACGAGTATTGGAATACAATTTTCGAAAAAGCGGTTGACTTCTTTTATGAACAGCTTTGAAGCACTGCACGCAGTTGGATAGTTCCATCATACCCACTCCATATCGGATGATTATTTGTGCAATATCTGAGGGATCGTTAGCAGCCGGTTGGTTAATACATTTAAGAAGGCTGCAACCGGGGGACGCAAGCGGTATATAGCTGATTTTGTTTGCTTGTGACATATAGTTGCACAATAACGACGAGGCGATTTTTATGAAAAAAATAATATTGGTTTATTCCTTTATTTTATTGTTCATGATTAATGGTTGCAGTGGGAGTAGCAACAGTTCGATATATCCCCCCGACATCGTTGCGCGGGCAGCCAAATTGCCTGCGAAAGATATGTCGCAGAGTGTGCTTTATGATAATTTGCAGGGATGGGAAAAGGCCGTCGTGGCAAAATTGGTGCAGGCGGCCGCTTACATGGATGCCGCTTTCTGGCAACAGGTGGACCCGGAAGGTGAAAAGTTATGGAGCAGCCTTGCATCAGCAACCACCCCGCTGGAAAAAGCGGCCTACTCGATGCTCGACGCCAACTACGGAAGGTGGGACCGTTTTCTGGATTTTGCGCCTTTTGTCGGCACGGTGAGCCGTCCTCCAGGCGGGTACGTCTATCCGGCTGATCTGACCAAAAGCGAGTTGGACGCCTATATCGCAGCCCACCCATCGGAAAAGGACGCCCTGCTGAACCCGTACACCGTGGTGCGGCGCAGCGGTGAAAAACTGCTGGCGATACCGTACCATCAGGAATACGCTGCGTTTGTAGACCCCGCGGCCCTTCTGCTGTTCGAGGCTGCCGCGCTTTCCCAGAATCCCACCCTGACAAGATACTTGCTGCTGGAAGCCCAGGCACTGCGTAGCGACGATTATTACGAAGCCGACCTTGCCTGGCTTGACCTGAACGGTAACATTGATGTCAGCATTGGACCTCATGAAACCTATGACGATCAGCTTTACGGACAGAAGGCCTTTTACAAGGCCAACGTGCTAATTGTTGATCAGGCGGCCGCCTCGCAGCTCGCAAAATACAAATCGACCGGTCCGGCGCTGCAGGAAAATCTGCCTGTTGACCCAAAATATAAACCTGTCTATGACTCAAAAACAATGATGCCGCTGCTTCTGGCGGATGACATTCGTCGTTCCGGTCAGGGGCGTGCCATCATGGAACCAGTTGCCTTCAGCCTACCCAACGACCCCAAGGTGTGGGTGGCCAAAGGATCCAAGAAGGTGATGATGGGGAATTACCTGAACACAAGGCGGACTGTTGTATTGGAACCGTTGGCGCAGGTTATCCTTGATCCGTCAGTGACTGCCATGATCAAGCATGAAGCGTATTTCACCTGGGTGCTGATGCATGAGGTTTGTCATACCCTTGGACCACGCGAGGTCGTGAAAAACGGCCAGAAAATAACGCCCCGCGAGGCGCTGGGGGAATATTACTCCCCTATCGAAGAAGGCAAAGCCGATATCGGCGGCCTTTACAACCTCCAGTATCTTATCGATCAAGGGATTATCAGCGCTCCACTGGGACCGTATTACGCCGGATTCATGGCTGAATCGCTCCGTTCTATCCGTTTCGGCATGGGTTCGGCCTATGGCGTGATCCGTTCTGCGTCTTGGAACATATTTGTAGATGAGGGCGCTTTGGTGTACGACTCTGTCGCCAACCGTTTCACCATGGATGTATCCAAGATGACCACTGCGATCCGCAAACTGCTGATTATCCTGATCACTATCGAAGGCGAGGGAGACTCTATAGCAGCGGCCAACCTTATCAAGACCTACTCCAACATCCGTCCGGAATTAAAAAGACTGCTTGATGCGGCTGATAACACGGTGCCGCTTGAATTTGTGCCGGTGTATGCGAAGTAGGGCTTATGACGAATAACCGTTAAGTGCCGCGGAGAGATTTATCGGGGTGCCTTATGGTAGCCGGCGGCTACGGCCTCGGCCTCGGAGTTGAATTCGACGCGATGATGGGCATAGACTTCATGATAGTACATCATCCCCGGGAGGTGATAACGGAGGCTGTCGCGATTGCCGATCACCTTCACCCGGGGCGCGAGAGGAGTTACGATGCGTGATTCCACGGGTTTTTCAATCTGCCGCGGCTCATCTTTCATGATCTTGACGGGTTCTCTGTAAAAAAGGGCATATATGCCGAAGATTATCGATTGGACGGCAATCACTACACCAAAGGCTGCAAGCCAAGCCCTCCTTTGAGATCTTGCCGCCCTTTTCACATCCCCATATTCCGTCAGAATGCCTGCATGCAGCTTGGCAGGTTCCAGGACGGCCGGAGGCAAATCCTCTATCGGTCCGTTTGAATAAATTGCCATCGGTTGAGCTTCGTAACGCCTGAGCAGATCATCCGCGTCAATAAGGAGAAATTTGGCATAACGTCTCAGGAAATCGGGAATATCTTTCTTGCTGGAGAATACATCGCAATTGTTATGCTCCAAGGAGTTAATCAACGAGCAATCAACCTTCAGGGCTTTGGAAACGGCCGCTACTGATATCAAGCGGGCTTCGCGTTCCCGTCTCAAGTCGTCGCCCAACATCTCTTGAGTGGCAGTAACCATTGTCATCTCGACGCTCATATTCGTGTGAGATCATAATCCCATGCAATTTTTGAATGATAGCATAGTGCCTTATATTTCGCAATCACAATAATCCCGCCCTCCCATTTTCCACTTGACTCTTTCCTTCCGCTTATCTAAGCTTACCGCACTTCCTACTCATAAGGATACCCATGATCAGAATCGCCATGCTCATCATACTTGCTGCTTTCAGCGTATCATCCTGCGCCCCCCGGGCTCAGGTTACCGTGATAAACAATGAACAGCTTCCCCGAGACTATCAGTTAGATCAGGCTATTACGCCGGTCAAGCCGGAAATCATTGCCGGGGCTGACATGCCGTGGATCAAGATCAACGAGAATCTGCGACACAAGATCTACTTCAACGACCGCCAGACCCTGGTCCTAAATGAATGGACAAAGACGGAACAGGGAAAAGATGCGGCTCTGCAACATCATGCCCACGAGCTTATCGGATATGTTCTTGAGGGCAATTTGCTGGTCAATATCGCCAAACAATCCCAGAGTCTGGGGACGGGGGATGTCTTCATTATCCCTTCCAACGTTAATTACGGATTGCTTCCCCTGACCGTAAAGGTGCTTTACCTCGCCGTCTTTACACCAGCCCGTGATGATCTGCGAAAGCCCATTCCCCCCGTCCGCTTTGATGAAAATGATATCAAAAGTCTTGTCCATCAATGGTTCTCCTATATAGATAAGTTGGCCGATGCCGACAAACTTCTGCCCTTTCTGGCCGATAAAAACGTGACCATACAATTTCCCCGCGTACTGTTCAAAACGCGAGAGGATTTCAAAATATGGTATACAGCAAATCTCAGAAAAACGAAGTCCGTTGTCAACAAGGTAGAACAGATTACGGTAAAGATAGACAATAAAAACAACTATATTGTCAATATGAGCGTTTCCAGCCAAGCCGCTACGATCCGCAATGAAGACCAAATCTCCCGGTCCCTTCAGGCATGGGTCTTTACCGATCAGGGGGGCGACTCCCCCGTCATTACGCAAATGGACGTCACCGAAACCAATGACACGGGCCAATAGTCGCCCTCATGTTTCAGGGCGGCAGGTCGGGCGAATATCCAACGATAACTGCCAGAAGGATAGAAGGGCTTCCGGAAAATAGGCTGTCAAGGTTTTCACGTTTCAATCGGAAGTCAGCGAACTGTCCCGATCACCCGCGGTGCAGAATTGTATTTGAACGAGCTGAGCACAGTCCATTAAAAATGAACCGGAGAGTCTTGAAGATTGCCGACTCTGGGACACGAGGCTAACCGGCACGCTGCCTTACACTCGTTTCATCTTTTGTTAAACCTGATTTTGGTATGAATTCGATTTTCAGATCACAGCCAACAGCTCTGGCATATTTTTTTAGAGTCGTCAGAGATGGTGCATGCTTTCCAGCAGATTCCAACCGCGAAACAGCACTTTTCGTCGTTCCCATCAACTCCGCAACCGTCTCTTGGGTGAGACCAGACTTTGAACGCGCTGACAACATCTCACGGACAAGAGTATATTCTTCCTCCAGGTCACTGTATGCCTTGCTTAATCCTTCACGCTTCTGGGCATTCTTGAGAAATGCCTTATGGTCGTGGGAAACAGGTTCGTATTTTAATTCAGCCATTTCATTGAATCCGATCGTTCACCCGCCAGGTGTGTTGCTGAATGCTGGACGTGTGGAGCGTTCGCGGGGCAATTTCTACTTTTACGAAGAGGGTGTGACCCCCGGGGTCGTTACGGTGATCGAGGCACTTGATTGAGAACGTATAGCGCTCGGTGCCGCCTATGGTCTCGAGCTTAAACACGTCGCCGAAGGTTTTGCAAATGCCGGTTTCGGACCTCGCGTTGATCTCTGGTCGGTGATCAACGGTTTACCCATGCTGACTTCACTACGCGTGCCTGGGCAGCTTAATACCCGCTGGCTCACCGAAGATCTTCCCTATGGATTGGCAGCTTGGATGGCGCTCGCCGAACCCCTCGGCGTAGTCATGCCTGTCGCCCGGTCTCTGGTTACCCTTGGATCTGCGCTCCTTGGTAGGGATTTCTGGAGTGAATGCCGCGACCTCGATAAACTCGGGATCGAAGGCCACACAACTGAGTCCTTGTTTCGCTATCTGAAAAACGGAGTAAGGTCTTGAATCCCCGCATCATCCCCATAACGGGGAAATGAGAAGTGAATCATCATGACACAACTCATCACCCGGAGATTGAGACAGCAGATAGCCGCAACCCCCGACCAAGATACCGCAACTTTCAAACCGCATTCATCGATCTACCCCCACCAGACGGAGTGAAGAGTTGTCGGTGGCGAGATCGAGAAAATGAAGCTGCTCCGGATAAAGGGAAGGCCACGGCTTGAAGAAGGGGATAAAAAAATGGCTGAAGGACAAGGTTGGAAGGAAGTACCAGAATCCTTTATGGGTCCCGAAGGCGGCGGAAAAGTAAGAGTGGGGAGCCAGAACCGCTGCAGATGGTTCAAACTGGGCCACTAGGGGGAGTCATGCCGGGGCAAAGCATCGCCGGGTTTGGCAGGCAACAAGGATGAAAAATCGTTCGGCGGCAGAATGTCCGACATCTCTTGCAGGAGCGGCTTGTCTGTCTTTATCATTTACGCCCCATATTACATGACTTATATCAAATAGATACAAAACAAGTCAATGATATCATCTTATTACAAAATGGGTAGCTATAGGGTAGCACGCAAAAAAAGAGGGGCTAACCGATACTGGTTAACCCCTTGATTTATTTGGTAGCGGGGAGAGGATTCGAACCTCTGACCTTTGGGTTATGAGCCCAACGAGCTACCGGACTGCTCCACCCCGCGTCACCGTTCACATTTTCCCTGTGGACTGGGCCTTTTAAACCAGGCTGGACTAATTGTCAAGGTCTTTCTCATTTCTTCCCGATGACGCTGTAAATATCCGGAGGTTTAGCAAGACCGCGGATGACGGGAGAGGGTACTTTTTCCAGATTCACAAGATTGCCCACGATACGCGCAGTCTCGTCGCAGATGATGATTTCATTGGCCCGTGCGAGATTCTCCAGTCGCGAAGCAAGGTTGACGGTCGCACCGAGAACGGTGTATTCCTTTTTCCGTGGTGAACCAAAGATCCCGGCCATCACATCACCAGTCGCGATTCCGATCCCGACAGCGATTCTCTGCTCCGGGTCCGAGATCTTTTCATTGATTCTTGCCAGTTCCTCACGGATCGCCAGCGCGGCCTGGACCGCCCGGCCGGCATCGTTTCCATCGCTGACAGGCGCCCCGAAGATCCCCATGATGCTGTCCCCGATATGCTTGTCCAGAGTCCCGTTGTGGCCGAAAATGATGTTGTCGAGAGGCGCAAAGTAGTGGAGATTGAGGAGATCCGAGATTTCGGAAGGGTTGAGCCTTTCGGACAGGCTCGTGAATCCCCGGATGTCGGTGAACAGGACGCTCACGTTCAGGCGCTTCGGCAGCAGGGCCGTACCACTCTTCTGAAGCTCAGTGAGAACCTGTTCTGAAACGAATTGTTTGAGCCTTTTTTTGATGTTGTACTCCCGAACCTTGGCCCGCAGCTCGTCATTCTCAAACGGCTTCGTCAAGAAACCGTCTATCCCCTCGTTCACCGCCTCGATCGCGCTTGCCATTGTCGCATAACCGGTCAGCATGATCCGGGTGATCTCTGTGTTCAAGCGGCCAATTTCGATCAGGGTCTCAAGGCCGTCCATCCCCGGCATCCGGTAATCGGAGATGACCGTTTCGATATCCTTGCCGTCGCTGCGGATGATGGAGAGCGCCTCCTCCCCGTTTTCTGCAAGGACGATCCGGTAACCGTCCCTCTCCAAAACCCTCTTTAGGGAGCGGCGCACCCCCTCTTCATCGTCAACCACCATCAGACCGTTCACGCTTCCCTCCTTCTGCAGGGGAGCTCGACAGCCACAACCGTCCCTTTTCCCTCTGCGCTCGTAACATGGATCTGGCCTCCGTGTCGTCGGATGATCTCATGGGAGAGGTAGAGGCCGAGGCCCGTTCCCCTACCGACCGTTTTTGTTGTGAAAAATGGTTTGAAGATGTCCTTCAGGGAAGCCTCGGGGATCCCGATCCCTGTATCGTGGCACTCGACAGTGACAATTTCGTCCAACGGCTGGCGCGTTGTCAGGGTGATCCGCCCTTTTCCCTCCGGAAGCGCCTGGAGGGCGTTGCGGATGATGTTGATCAGAACCTGCCCCAGGTTGGCAAAGTTCCCTTCGACGGCCGGGAGTCCCTCGTCATATTCCTTTACGATCTCCACCGGTAGGTTCTTGTACTGGGGATGAAGCACCCGCAGCGCATCATCGACGGCGCGGTTCATGTCCACCGCTTCCACATAGGTCTGCGTTTGGCGCGACAGGTCGAGGAGGCTCCGGATGATTGCCGCCGACCGCCGGAGTTCGCCGATTGAAAAATGGAGGTCATCGATGAGTTCGCCCTTTTGATCCGCCTGCACTTCCCATCTCGAGATCGTTTCGACGCTGGACTCGACAAGACTCATCGCCCCTGCAATCGGGTTGTTCAGTTCATGGGCTGTTCCGGCCACAAGCTGGCCGATTGCGGCCAGACTCTCCGACTGGATCAGTTGCTGCTGTGTCCTTTCCTTCTCCACCAGCGCCTCCTGCAGGGCGGCCGTCCGTTTCTCCACTTTCCTTTCGAGATCGTGGTTCAGCGCCGCCAGTGCTTCGTAACTCCGTGCATTCTCGATGGCTGTTGCTGCCTGATTTGCCATCGTCGTCAGAAGCTCCAGATCCTCATCAATGAAGAGCTCACCGGATTTCTTCTGACCAAGGGCAATCAGACCGGCCAAACCCTCTCGCGACGGCAGCGGGATAACCATAGCCGCCCCCAGATGATCAAAGATCCGGGTTATAGCCTCACGATCCGCATCTCCAATGGGCAGCCTCGCCACCGCAGCCCGGCCCAGGGTCCGTTTCTCCTTTTTCAGCAATGCGATCAGCGAAGCAGTCTCTGCGAATGGTGACTCTGCTTTCCCGTCCATTTCGTCTCCTTCGTAGAGACGGAAAACAGCGCCTTCAGCAATGATGAGGGCCACCCTGTCCACCTGCAGGGCCTTCATGATTGCGCCGATGAGCAGCTCCCGGATCTGCGGAAGGCTCAGAAGTAAGGCCAGCCGCCCGCTGATCTCCCGGAGCAGTTCTCGGTAATCGTAGCGACCCCGGAAAAAAAGGCGGTCGATGAGGTTCTGCACCCGCTCTCGAAGCGGGGTGAACAGGAGAACGATGATAAGCGCGAGGACCAGAGAAAGTACAAATGAATCACCGCTACCGGTGCTGCTGAAGAAGGTGTGGAAGAGAAAGATGACCAGGATGTAAAGCGCCGTGAGAACGCCGATGAGAAGGAAGTAGATCGTCCCCCGGCGGATCAGGGCGCCGATGTCCAGAAGATCATACTTGAGGACACCGAAAGCGAGAAAAATTGCCGGGATAAAGCTGAAATTACCCAACGGGTAGACAGGAATACCGCTGACTGGAAAGATTGTGAACGCCAGCAGAAGGGCGGAAAACCCGAGCCCTCCGAAAATATACTTGATCCGGTTCTTTTGAAGATTGTCCGTGGAATCTTTCATCGCCCGATAAAGAACCGCAAGACAATAGGTGACCGTAAAGGCGGTCATCGCCGAAAAGAGGTGAAATAGCACACCGGCGCGGGCAATCCGGCCAAAGGAATAGTAATTGAACCCGCTGAAGTAGAGATTGGTGGGGACGATGGCCAGAAAAGAGATACTGAGCAGCAACGCGGTGATCTCAATCCACCGTCGTCCGCGGATACCCAAAAATACGTTCACAAACCGGATGTAGAGGGGGATGCTGAAGACGAAGAAGAAATGGACCGTCCGGTCAACACGAAGGGCCAGCCGCTCATCGGGCAAAATGGAAACAAGGGCCACGTCGGCATTCAGGAGAGCGCCGAGGAGGCAGATGCCGGCAAGCAGAACGTTTGTTTGCTTCCTTCTCCCCCGCAGGAGCGAAACCAGGGCGATGCCCAGCAGGACGATAAACCCCAGAATCGGGGGAATGACGTATGCCGATACCGCCTGCAACGCATCCGGAATCATCCTTTTTCCCTATATTAAGTTCTTCTCCGTGATGTAGCCCATGATCCGATAGACCAGCTTGGCCGCCAAAAAATCGGGGGCGACAAGCCCCGGGATAGGGGCAAGCTCCACGACGTCGAAACCACGGATGCGGCAGCGCTTCGTCGCCTCCCGAACGAGGCGGAGGAGATCCCGCCAGGCAATTCCTCCCGGCTCCGGCGTTCCTGTCGACGGCATAACGGCAGGATCGAGAACGTCGAGGTCAACGGTGAGGTACAGATCTCCGCTCAGGTCGCCGCAGATCGTCTCCCACCATGCCCCACCGTCGAGGATGAAATCCGCCGCATAGCTCCGGACGCGACCCTTCTTCATGAATTCGGCATCTTCGGCACTCACGCTCCGTATGCCTGCCTGGATGAGGGGACAGATGCCGGTAATGCGTCGGGCCACGGAGGCATGGCTGTAAGGCGTCCCCTGATAGGTATCCCGGAGATCGGCATGGGCGTCCAACTGAAGGACGGTAATCTCCGGATAAATTTCTTTCATCGCCTGGACGGCGCCGAAGGAGATGCTGTGTTCCCCGCCCAGCATGACAGGAATCTTCCCGTCCGCTGCAACCCGGGAAATGGTCTCGCGGACGGACTCCACCATCCGGTCCGGTCCGCTGGCATCCGCTTCGATGGGCGGAAATGTGTGGATGCCGGACCGATAGGTCTCTTTCCGGAGCTCTTCGTCGTAGAGTTCCATGTTGCCGGAGGCTTCAAGGATTGCCCCGGGCCCACGCCGCGAACCGGACTGGTATGTCGAGGTCAGGTCATACGGAACGGGGACGACTACGAATGTCGCCTTCTTATACATGCTGAACGCAGCTTCGATACCACCGAAATTCATGAGATCCTCCAGTCAAGAAAAACGCGCTTCCAGCACGTTCCCGATAAAATGTCTACAAAACTATCAGAGGCTTGCTTCGCTGGACGGCGGTGTGGTCTTCTCGCCGACCTCGATGCAGGGGGGATTACCGTTATCGTTGGTGTTTTTGTTGTTGTGTTCGCTCTCACTTGCCTTCATCTCGCGGCGAAGATCGCGGATGGTTTTGTTCAGGCGGTTGATCGTTCTGGTCAGGCGAAACCGCTCCACAATTCCCATAAACCCCGTGAAAATGACCCCAGCCAGGAAAGAGAGGAAAATCAACATGTACGTTGGGAGGGATCGTTTGAAAAAATCAAAGCCATGATAACCGAGTTGAACGGGGGCAGTATTTTCCAGGGAAAAAGTGATGATGAACAGGACGATAATCGCCACGATGACGGTATAGATCACTTTCATCCGCAGACCTCCTGCTGAAATTTCGTGAAAAAGGGTCTGAGTTCCCGTGCCGTTCCGGATACATCCTCAGAAATGACGCGTACATCACCGATAACGCTTATAAAATTTGTATCGCCTCCCCATCGGGGGACAACGTGAATGTGGAGATGGTCGTCAATGCCGGCGCCCGCCACCTTGCCCAGATTCATGCCGAGGTTGAACCCCTCCGGCTTCATGGCTTCGGTCAGAACCCGGACGGAAAGATCCATAAAAGCAAAGAGCTCCCCGCTCTCCACAGGAAGAAGATCGGCCAAACGATTCATGTGGCGGAATGGAACGATCATGAGGTGGCCTCCGGTGTAAGGATAGCGGTTCACCATGATGAAACTGTGATTTCCCTCGCATAGAACCAGGCCATCCTCGCGCGCGGCATCCCTGCAGAGAACACAACCAGCAGGTTTTTCCCCTCGTATATAGGCAGAGCGCCAAGGCGCAAAGACCGTATCCATTCCGTAACCCTCAGCAAGACAGCCGACCGTTTAAAGGGCCATTCCCAAACATCGAAGATCGCTCCGATCATCACCCGGCCGGAACCCCCAGCACGAACCGGGTGATTATAGCGAGGTGACTCAAAAAGACAAGGATTATTTCGGAGGTGTGCGGCTCAAATGGAATGGACATCCCTTTTACGCCGGTCGCGGGACATCTCCCAGATAACGCACGCACTTCTAAATTTGCAGTATAGTTTTGGGTCCATACATTCACAGCAATAGTCAATTTTCATACATTCGCAACATTCCCGGCAAAAGCCGGTTTCATGTTTCTGGCATACCGCCAAGGCATCGCGATCTTTGTGGTTCCTGCACCGCATTGTTACTCCCTATCCAAGGCCTTTTACGATAGATACTTGTTTGAAATAAGTATGATAAATGTTTGCACCGGTATGACCGGCCGGGAAATATTTATGCGACAGCGGCGGGCATGATGGGGGATATTGATTGACATGTCAATCAATATTTAGTACGAGTCGGCCATGGATAAAACAGATCGCGAGAGGATCATCATCGACGCCGCGCTGAAGGTTTTCAGCAGGAAGGGTTACGCCGACACCCGCATGGCGGACATCGCCCGCGAAGCGCAGATGTCCTATGGGCTGGTTTACCACTATTTCGAAAACAAGGAAAAGCTCTTTGACGCGATTGTCGAGGAGTGGTGGACTGGTTTCTACAACAAGTTAGAAGTGCTGAAGAAAAGCCCAATTCCCACCGATGAAAAGCTCATCGCGATCATTCGCTACCTCCTCAGCGTTTACGCAAACGAGCCGAATCAGCTTTCCATCTTCATTACCGAGGTTTCCCGTGGATTTGTCTATCACGCACATAGCAAGGGCCGGGACAAATTCAACGGGCTTTTCGCCCTCTGCCAGGAGATCATCCTGGAGGGGCAGAACAATGGCTTTCTGCGCAGCGACATCCAGGCCCGTTACCTCACATACGTCTTTCTCGGCGCCATCGACACCTTTTTGTCTGTCATGATCCTCGGGGAGGAGACGCTGACCCCGGGCAGGGAAAAACGGATTGTCGACGGTATCATCCAGGTGTTTCTCCACGGTGCGGCAAAGGGATAGCGAATGATGCTCAAGGGTCAGCTCCACACCCATACAACCTGTTCCGACGGAAACCTCTCCCCGCAGGAGGTTGCCGATATCTATGCCGGTATGGGGTTTGATTTTCTGGCCTTCACCGATCATGACCACCTTCTGAAGGCCTCTTACCGGGAGACGATCGCCTCCGTCCGTTCGAAGCTGCTGATCTTTTCCGGTGTCGAACTGACCGTCTCCAGCAGCAAAGGATACGTGCACGTGAGCCGGATCGAAGGAGA
>Ga0247840_10007308_pt1 | contig 15419 bp, 36 predicted proteins | sample LaCruzMarch2015__FD_192404 | JGI IMG/M metagenome (GOLD analysis project Ga0247840, IMG submission 192404) | Freshwater microbial communities from meromictic Lake La Cruz, Castile-La Mancha, Spain - LaCruzMarch2015_17m | ecosystem: Environmental > Aquatic > Freshwater > Lake | place: Spain...
TACAAATTTTAATTTTTTTTTTTTTTTTTTTTTTTTTTTTCAGAATTAAAGCAATTAAGCTTCTTGCAATATATCTTCAATTTTAGAATACAATTTCTTTTTCAAATCTTTATCATATATATCTTTATAATTTTTAGTCTTAGAGGCTTCTAAATATGTTTCATAATAAAACTTATTAAACATGCATAATACTTCATCATAATCTACATTATATTTTTTAGATATGTTTTTTATTTCTTGAATTCTTTTATTCATTTTACTAATTTTTATTTATTCTTGACTTCATTTCTTCTTCTTCTGCATTAACTAACCAAATTCCTAAAATTAAAGCAATTAAAGCTAATATGCTACAACAAAGTACACCTGATATAAATCCCAATATGTATGCTCCCATTTTTAATAATTACCTCCTTTCATATTTTCTCCCAATTATTTCTCTCATGTCTTTTTGCTCTTATTTCAGATAAAAGTTCAAAATTTTCATCATATGCTTTGAATAGTAACTTTAATTTTTTAAATGGATGTTTACTAAATAATGCAGAAGCAAAATGTATAATAGTCAATCTTATAATTCTATTTATACTAAAATTAAGCCATTCATTTCTTATTCCATGTGATTTTTGCAAATACCATTTTCCTTCATTACCTAATTTAAATAATATCTCTGAAGAAGCTCCACCATAATGAATTACTTTAGTATTTCCAACATACATTTGTTTAAAGCCTTTTTTTCTTGCTCTAATTGACCAATCTGTATCTTCTCCATAAATAGGTGAAAATGTCATATCCCACCCACCAATTTCGTTATATACTCTTTTTGAAAATAAACAACATGTACCTACTAACTCATTAAGTTCTACTATTTTAAAAGTTTCTTCTGTTTCTTCTATATTATTTTTAAACTGTGCAAATTGTATTTTATTATTTTTATAAAAATATTGCATACTTCCATCTGGGTTCATCATTTTTGGTGCTACCAATCCAATTTTTTCATCACTTTCTATTACTGTTACTAATTTATGCAACCAATATTTATCTATAAATTCCAAATCATCATTCAACAAAACACAATAATTTGCACCATCTACTTCAAATCCTTGTTTCATTCCCCAATTAAAAGAATATGGAACACCTTCATTTTTCTTATTTACATAAAAAGTTACCCAAGGAAATTCTTCTTTAGTTTGTTTAGAAATATAATTTTTTCCACTATCATCTATAACATATACTTTATATCCATTATCCCATTCTGTTTTTGCTAAACTTCTTAGATTTTTTTTTAATAATTCTTCCTGATTGCATGTAAGCATAATCATTACTACTTTTCTATTCATCTTTTAACCTCATTATAAAATTAATTAAATATTGAAATCTTTCCGGTTCTTTTTTTCTAAGAATTTCACTAAAATAAATAGAAGTCCCATGAACTGAAAGAGCATCAAATTTGTGACAATTTGGACATAATAATACTAAATTATTTAAATCAAAAAATAATGCTTTTATTCTACGGTCTATAATATGATGAACATGAGCACTCATTCCATAAACCTCTTTATCACATACATAACAATAATTATTTTGCATATCTTTGACTGTTTGTCTAACTAACTTCCATTTATTATTTCTTTCTTTCTTTTCTTGTTTCTTCAAATACGCTTTAGTTAATTTCTTCTCCATAAATCTCAGTATAATAACCCTCCCAATCATTGTATATTTTGTCTTGAGCATAATTAATATTTATTTCACCATCACAAACGTTATGACAAAGATAATTTTCTAATTTATCTTTTTCTTTATATCCAAATGTTTTATTAAATTGTATCATTAAATTATCAATATCATTTGAACCACCCAAACAAAGTGGTATTCTATGGTCTACTTCAACTACACTATGATATTGATAATAATTTATTCCTTCTCTCTCAGCAACTTTCTTTTTTAAACTAAGTGGAACATCTCTAACAGTTGAGGAATATCCAGACACACAAATTATAGATAAATTATTAGTCAATATAAGATTACTAGCGAGAGTAGAATTTTCTAGTACCGGAGATGATGTATCTATCATCTTTTTTTCATCATTTTGCATAAGAGAATAACCAACAAACACTATCATAGAAAATATTAACAAAATTATTTTAATGGTCTTAGTTTTCATTTTTTTCTCCTATGGGTATTTATTGTTTTTAAATATGCTTCATAATTACTTTTTTTTACTTCTTCTTCATATTCTTCTTTTGTAACTTTTTTTTCTTTTATTGGTTGATTTTCTTTCAAGAATTTTTCTTCTTCTTTTATTATTTCATCTTCTTCCAATTCAGCTTCATCTTCTGGGTCTAAATCATCAGCTAATTCATCTAATTCATCTTGTCCTTTTCTTTTTCTTTTTTTAACTGGTTCTCTCATACGTTTTACTTCAGCCCAATCTTCTTCAGCTTTTTCTCTTTCAGCTTTTATTTCATCTAATATTGGTGTTATATTTTGATATGCAGTTTTGCCATAATATTTATCATACTCATCATAAAAATCTTCACCAGCAATATAAGTTCTACTTCTTAACCACATTAATTTATGTATGCTTACACCATTATCTCTATCAAACAAATAATACTCACCAGGAGAAAGACGAGGAATTATAGAAAAATCATCTTGATTTATATCACCACTATAGGTGCTTATTCCTGCAATAGTCATTGCTCTTTCAACACTAGGAAGTGAAGAGTTATAAACATAAACTCTTTTCATTGTTTCTTTTATGTCTGGTAATTCACTTGAAAGTTGAGTATCTAATAAAAGATAAAGTGATGCAGTTCTATATTGTTTAGCAATACGACCTATCATTTGTGATATGGACCATCCACTTGTTCCTTGTTCAGAGTCTTTAGATAATAAATCTGCAACTTCATTTAAGACTATTGTGACTTTCTGCTTCATCATTTTAGTTGTGCCGACACCTGAGAGAGTAGAGTATATATGAGATATAAAGTAATGTACTAAGAAACCGTGAAGTGCTTTAGGACAGTGACGTAAACATAATACACTAATATTTTTTCTATCACGTATTTTTTCTTGTATGTTCAATGTAGTAGAAATTTGTTTAGAAGTTAATAATCCTTGTTGCATTAAAGGTCTAAAGGCTGCTTCTATTAATTTTTTTGGTCCACTAAAAGATAGTTTAGTTCCTTCACTGTCTCCTTTTTTCCAAGCTTCTTCTAAGTATCTAATATAATCTAGTGGAGTTGTTTTATCATCCACCTTCTCTTCCATATATGCATATGCTGCTTTAATTGTATCGTTGTATCTTTCTCCTAAAATTGCTATTAAATCATCTTGCGTGAGGTCGCTAACTGCGATAGTAAAAGGTACAAAGCAATTAGGCAATTTTTTTGGAATATCTTTTGTAATTGGTATTAATACTTCAGTTGGATATTTTCTAGCAGCAACTATGCTTTGTCTTCCATTACGAGATAGTTTTAATTTTGGTATTTTCCAAAATGGAGAGTTAGATGGAAACATGAAATAAGCCATATCTAATCTTTGTCCTCCATCATATAAACAAAATACTTTATGACCTATTGCCCAACGCAATTCAACTTCACGCCTATTACCAGTTGTTTTTCCATAACCAGGATTTCCAACTGACAATGAATTTCCTGCACTATCTTCACCTTTAGCATAATCTTGTTTTCTAATTAAATTAAATTTCTTATGTTTTTGGATGACCTTTAACCACGTGGGAAAAAGTGGGTCTTGAACATGTACCATTATTCTATCTCCTTTTCTTCACATAAAATCCAAATTAACATAATTATAACTGCCATTCCACATACATAAAATATAACATTATTTATAAATCTAGATAATACAATAAACACATCTAACAAAACAAATACAGCACAAATTATAAATATAAAAGCAACATATGCTATAAATGGTTGTTTAAAATCAATTTTCATTTCTCTTCTCCCAATTTTCATTATTATAAAATTCCATACTATAAACAGTCCAATGTTCTGAAGTTTTTAATATAAATGAGTCTAAATTTGGTGTTTGATAACAAGTTGCATCAGTAATATCACCAACAAATGTTTCATTACAATTTATTTTATTGTAATCATCTGGAAATTTGTAAACTGGTTTATCTCGTATTATAATTTTATCTGCAAAATAAAAAGTTAAAAATATAATTAAAAATAATACTATAATTAAAATAACCTTTGTAATGTATTTCATTTTAAACTGGTATTACCTCACCTTCATCGTCAATTTTAAATCCAGTATCTAAGTTAAGGTCTCCATACTTCTCACCTTTTTCAATTTCACTTTGAACCATATCATCACCAGATGCAGCTGGTAATCCATGTGCAGTATCAAAGTGAGTATCTTTTTTACTTCTAAATGGCATAACAAATAACCAATACTGAATAGTTTCCATTAGAAAATTTATATTATCATTAACAAAAACATCTAATCTTCTTCTGACTCTGCTCATACCAAAACTTTTATTACGTGAAATGAATTCATTATAATATTCTATAAGGTGTGGAACTCCTTTATTATCTAGCTCTTTTCTCATTGCTTGTAATTTAATTCTTACATCTTCTTGCTTGCTTTTTGTTTCACAAAAATATAATAACTTATAAATCAAAATTATATCTTTAATCAAAGAAAAAGTATCTTCTTTATTTTCAAAATTAAAATAACCTGGATAACCTTGTAATAATCCACGCAATTGTTTTGTCATAGAAGTTTCTTCAGCTTGTGGAATTATTTTATTATTAAAGTCAGGAGTTTGGTTCTCTGAGACATTAACTGACTTTTCGGGTTTAGACTTCAAGGTCTCGCCGACAGGTTCAGAGCGAAGATTATAACTCTCCGCTATTGGCTCTAAATTCTCGGGGCCATATTTCTCCTGACTCATGAGTTCCTCGTCTATCCTACTAACCGCATCATCGTCTACGTCGTTTTCCATAGAGAGCACGGGATTCGTCAGAGGAATATTATTGTCCAGATGAAGAGATGAATTTAAAAAAGGAACCTCTGATAGATTTTGCAAAAGAACAGAGGGCTTTTCTGCGTCGTTGCCGATAGCAGCATCTGGACTATTATCAATAATACTTATAGGCTCATCATCTTCATCTACATTTGCCCAATCAAAAATTCTGTTACCATCTTCTTTTTCTTCTTCAATTAATTCATCAAGAATTTCTTCTTCTTCGGGAGTTGCATCTACATTATTATTATAATTTTTTTCATCTTCAAATGAGTTATCAATGACATCCTCACCAATATCGTCAAAGTCTTCATCTTCAATGTCTATAATTTCTTCATCTTCTTCTTCCATTTTTCTCCTTATATTTTGCTTTTCTTTGATATTTTTCTTTTATGCCTATAGCAATTTCTTTATGTCTTTTTATACTTTCTTGTAATCTTTGTATTTTAAATTTATTTTGTGACCAATCAGGTCGGCTTAATTCTTCTTTTAATGCTTGCTTTTTATTTTCTAAAGCTTGTTCATTTTCTCCCATGTTTATGACCTGTTTTATATCCTAATTTATTTAACATTTTTTTCATACGTTGAAAATAATTAATTGTTTCATCTAATTCTTCCATCCAAAATACCGCTTTCAAATCAAAATCTTTATATTTCTTTTTACTAAATAAAACCTCTGTCATTCCATTTGGAAGTTTCTTATGACCTATAACTTTACTTCTCATAACTGGTTCTTTTTCTACACTAAATAACCCACCATCCCAAAGCCAAATATCTTTCTTTTTAAAATCAAATGATGCTGCTCCATTATCTTTAATCCATTGTTCAACTATTTTTTTCTTATCTATCATTTAACTATTCCTCCTTGCTATTTCTTTATTATGTTCTTTATATTCTTTTGACTTTTTATACTTTTTCCAAGCTTTAGCACACTTATTTTCTTGCTCTAAACATTCTTTACACATAAATATTCTTCCTTGTGGAATTCCATTTTCTGTTATTTCATCTCCACAATGAACATATCCTAAAGCATCCATCTTCTTTCCACATCCACATCCATAACAACATGGAATTAAACCTCCTCCACCGTCTAGTGAAATCATACATCCACAATCTAAAGTTATATCGTAATATCTATCTGCCATTCAATTTCTCCTTAATATTATACCAAATTCTTTATATTTATTTCTATGAGCGATTTGTTCTTTCTTTGTTGGAATTTTTATAGTTTTATTATACTTTGATATTTTTCTCTTTTTTCTTTCTTTTAAAGTAAATTCAACCCAAGTATTACAATAAGTACAAGAAGAATAAAAATTATCAACTTCCCAAAATTCTAAATTATTCATTAAACAAACGCTATCTTTAGATTGAAAGTTATCTATTAATTTTCCGCAATTAGGACATTTAATTTTAAATTTTACATAGTCAAACATTCCCATTTTAAAATCCCCACCATTTTCCAGGTGTTTTAGTTTTCATATATCTACCAACATAATCTCCGTGAGTACTTTCAGTCATTTTTGTACGGATAGTCGGATTAAGTGAAAAAGCAACTCTTCTTCTAAAAAATTTCTTTTCTGGAGAAATTACTCCATCCCAAAAGTTTCTCATACCTTTATTCTTTCCGTGCCCCCAAATCTGAATATAATAATCCCCAGCATTATAAAACATATATAATAATCTAACAAAAGCTAGTTCATCGCGAGATATTATATACGGTTTAAAACCTTGCAAAATAGAATAAACTTTGAAATATCTTTTGTTTGTTTCTTTATTTATAATTGAATAAAGCATTAATCTATCTACACGCTCATACTTATCTTCGTACCGCCAAGAGTCGGTTAATTTACGTCTGATTATTCTCAATTGTATTCTTCCACGCATAATTTTTCTCCCATTTTAGTTTAATTTGTTAAAATTGTCTATCACGTATTTAGTTATTAGCCAACGTAATCTTTTGGATATTTTACCAGTCATTACATTAGGCTTTTCATCTTCTTCAACAGTTTGAAGAAAATTAAGAAAATCTACATTATCTTTATCTGCTTCATGCAGCTTTAAAAAATTCTTCCAAGTATCTCTAAAATATGGAGGAATGTTGGAACTAAAATGAGTAGGTACAACATCTTCATATTTCTTTGGTCTCCAACTATTCTTTTTTTCTGTAGCCATTGTCTTTTACCTTCTTGATTATAATATCATTTCTTCGTTGAATATTCTTATGCTTAGATAATAATACATTAGCCATCGCTTTACTTCTACAACCTTCTAATATCTTACCATCTTTAGTTTGGATAAGATAAGTATTCTTCTCATTAATGTGTTTCATTATTAAGTACAAAATAAAAATGTATAAGATTATTGCTAACGTGTAATAAAGCCACATCTTTATCATTTAATCTTTTTGGTTTCCTCCTATTCACCTGTTTTATCATTTTAGGATTTTTCTCCAATTTTTTTCATTGTTATTATTACCCCTTGACTCCGTCGTCGGAATGACATATTATAATATGTTCATTCCCTCTAGGGTCACTCTGATTATGCAACTAATCATATCATATTATAATATGCTGAGTATTTAAATGTTTCCTAATGACATAATTTCAGGAGCATTTTTCTTCAATATTTATAAATAACATTTACCAGGATTGAAGGATGTAAACAAAGTTTACTTACTAGTATATTATATAGAAAAGTTTATATAGTTTAGTGATTAATCTTTTATGTTAATAGATTAACGATACACAAACGGGTGTATAGAAATAAAAGAGATATGATTAATCCTTAGCACTGAAAACAATATGGATAACAAAAATCTGGCTGTAATAAAACTAAAGAACGGTAAGAACTATTCGGTCAGACAAGACCGTACAAGATATTTCTTTCCACAAGAGTGGGATAAGTTTATCTCTACCTTTAAGAATGATAAGTCTATCTTATTATATAATACTCTGCTTAATACTGGTGCAAGGATAATGGAAGCTTTACATCTTAAACCATCTAACTTTGACTTTCAAAGAGAGACTATCACCTTTGAAGTTGTTAAGTCTAGAAAAGCAAATAAGAAATTATTATTTGCTTCAGGAAAGAAAAGAAGTTTCTTTGTTAGCGACAAATATATTAAACTAGTTAAAGCTTACGTTAAAAAATATAACATAGCTTCTGATGATTATTTATTTATTAACAAGCAAGAACTACCTGAAAATTATGCAACACTTACTAATCTTGAAAAGAATAAATATTTTAAGAAGACTAAAGTATCATATCATATGTTAATGAAGAGCCATCTAAAGAAAGCAAACATTACAAACTATCAAGACTTCTCGTTACACAATATTAGAAAGACTTATGGTAATTGGATGCGAACATTCAATATTGACATGCAAGAACTATGTTATAGATTAGGGCATGATTATGAAACCTTTATGAGCAACTATGGTTCTAGTCTAATGTTTAATGAAAGTGATAAAATAAAAATTAGAAACATTATGGGTAATGTAAAATGATAGATGAAAAGAAATGTGTTATATGTGGATGGAATAAGAAAGTTGAAGCTCATCATCTCAAAAAATATGTTGATTGGGGTCTAAATGCAGCAATCAATATTGTCTATCTATGTCCAAATCACCATTGGTTAGCGGACTTTGGTAATGAAGAAGATAGAAAGTTATTGCTTTTAAAAATAAAAGAATTAACAGGCAAAGAACCAATTGAAGATATAACTAAGAAAGAATACTTTGATAAATTATTAAGATGTAAATTTGAAGAACAATTTGGAAAAATGAATGAAGAACAATGGAAAGAATTTCAAAATAGTTGGAATTATGAATTTGCACAAAAAATAATCAATAGCAGACCAAGTGCTCCAGAATGGAATGAAAAACTTAGATTTATACAAGAATTAGAAAAGAAATATTTAATAGCTAAATTAAAGATAAATTAGAATTCTAGGCGATATTTATGGGTTTTGAAAGTCCAGACGCTCCTATTTATGTATTCCTCTTACCAGTTATACTTTTTTTTGGCGCATAGTTCCATCTATAATGAATAAATGAATGTAAATACCATTTATAAATGTTTCTATTATAAATTTAAAAAAATAAAGTCTAAACTAATAAGCGAGTTTTACTCACCTTCTCTTTTTTAATCCAACCAGATGTTTTCACCGGTAAAGAATTCAAACTGGTTGTGAAGTTAGTCTAGCCTTACCGACTAAAGTAAGACAATTATTTTAACACTTAGAAGTATTTAAATATTATTATTATGTACAATTCATCTTGTTTATAATAGTTATGTTATTTACAATTGTATAATTATTCTTAGTCTCATAATCATTGCTTGTGTTTGGATTAAATGAATAAGTATTTGCAATATTAGTTGCTGCTGGATTTACAGTATTATTTAAAATAATATTTGATTTAAATCCATCACTTTCAAATCCATAAACTAAAACTAATAAGAACAATAATCCTAACCCAAAATAAACACTTATTTTCCAATACTTATCTATTTTTTTAACATACCCATTCTCTTTCAAATATTTTTCAAATTCAATTTGTGTTGTCATTATCCCTCTTTATTTACAATAAAATAAAATAAAAATAAAATATGTTTACTTACTTTTTGTAAGTTTTTTTAGCTGCAACCATTGCTTGTGAAAACTTAGCACCAGGATTTTTCTTCTTCATTTCTTTGTAAGTCTTACTTAAGTGTAATTGCCATTTAGTTGGAGCCCTTTTTCCTTTAGCATTTGTTTTAGGTTTAACTCCAATCTTTTTAACTACTTTTTTCTTTGTAACCATCTTGTCTTTACCTCCTTTCAATAAATATAAGTTTCTTAATCTTTGTCTCTCTACTCTTTCTATAATTACTTTCTTTCTACATTCAGGACAAAGTTTTGCTCTTGATTGAATTACAACTCCTCTTTTTCTAAGATGAGGAGGAACTCTTCTAAATTGTTTTTCACATTTAATGCATATCATTTTATTTTTTCTTCTTCTCTTCTTCTATTTAATTCTTCAATACAACCATTATGACCTCTCCAAGTTATACATGAAGGACAAAATCCACAAAGACACGTTACTGGAGTTTCTTTATTACATATAGTACATCTGCTCATCTTCCATTTACCTCTTTCTTCTTTAACTTCTTAATCCACTTCAAATCTACAACCCATAACTCTGTTCCATCTGCTTTTTCTATCCACTCTCCTTTATTCTCTAATTCATCAATCTTCTTTTCAAACTCTTCTCTTTGAAACTTCAATGCTTTACTTAATGCTTGACTATATTTCTCTCGTTCTTCTTTCTTAGCAAGAGTATAACCTCTTTTAAAACATTCTAAGTGATTTAACTTATTTATTACTTCTAAATCTTCTTTATTTATTATCATCTTGATTTTTTCTTCTCCATATTTTTAAAAATTTTATTATTTATTTTTATACTTTCCTTTAAAGCTTTTCCAAAATCAAAGAACTCAAACCCAACTACATTTCCATTCTTATCAAAATCCAAAACTAATCTGCCATCAAAGAACTCTAAAGAACTTTCAGATTGTCCCCATCCACAAAATAAAATATCTTCTTCTTTATCATAATCATTAACTATATCTGTTTTCTTTTTCATCTTATATTATTTTTAATTTAGGTTGTGGAATAATAAATTTAACTCCACGTAATTTATATTCTTCAAGGTTCTTCAATATTTCAGGTGCAAAGTTCCAAGCTAAAATAACAATATAATCTGGAAGTTTCTTATCTAATTCAGCTTTACTCTTTATTGGTATATTAACTCCTGGAATAAATAATCCTTGCTTTAAAGCATTATCATCTATAACATAATCAATTTGTTTATTTGTTATTTTGCAAAAATTTAAAAATGTAGTTGCTTTTGCGGGTGCTCCATAACCAACAATTGTTTTCTTTTTAGATTTAAGCTTCTTAATATATTTTTTAAAATCATCTCTAGTCTTATAAGCCTTTTTAGCAAATTTTTTGTAAGTATCTAGTTTATGCAATCCCATTCTTTTTTCTTTTTTCAAAAATTCAATAACAGATTTATCTATGTCTCTATTAATAAAATCATTTTGAATATAAACTCTTATTGAGCCCCCATGATTATCTATATGTTCAACTTTAAATATTTTCATGCCAAATCTTTCAAAAAATTTCTTAAGAGTTAATAAACTAAAATAATGTATATGTTCATGATAAATATTATCAAATGTTATATCTTTAATAGTATCTAACAAATATTGACATTCTATAATAAATACTCCTTGTAAATCTAATAGTTCTTTTACATTATTAACTACAACATCTAAATTTTCAGTATGAGCAAAAACATTATTTGCTGTTACTATATCTGCTTCTCCATTTTCTTCAACTATTTTAGTAACAACATCTTCATTAAAAAAATCTACAATAGTATTCACTCCATCTTTTCTTGCAATTTCAGCAATATTTGCTGCTGGTTCTACGCCCACAGTTTTAATACCCAACTGATTAAACTTTTTTAATAATAATCCATCATTGCTACCAATATCAACAACTAAAGAATGAGTTCCTAATTTAAATTCTTTAGTTATATCTTCAGCCATTTTTCCAAAATGGTCTCTAAATGTTTTAGTTGTAGATGTTACATATAAATATCCTCTAAATAATTCATCTCTTGAAACTATATAAGATAATTGACAATTAAAACAATTTGAACAAAATTCAACTTCTAATGGATATAATACTGCAGTTTTAGGTTTCTTTAAAAGATTATTTGCTAATGGAGACTTTCCAAGTGATATTACTTTATTTAATTTTGTATTTCCACATAACTTACAATTATTCATTGTATCTCTCCTTGGCATATCTTGTATAATTATATCCATTTTTTACTATAATAGAGTCATTCATAATATCTGTATAACAAAAAGTATTATTAGTAATATTACCAATAAAATCAGGACAAATCATTTGTGTATAATTTTCTGGAAAATAATAATATTTACTATAATCTTTTGGTTCTTCTTTTATAGGTTTAAATGTAAAATAAAGTAATAATGCAATACCAATAATTAATAAAATTACTAAAACTATATTAAATATTTTATTACTTTTAGGTTTTTCTTCTATATTATTTTCCATCTTGATTTTTTAACTCCTCTTTAATCCATTCAATATAACGAGTAATTCCAGGAACTAATCCTATTTTAGGATTATAACCTATATGAGTTCGCACTTTCATTAAATTTGGGCATCTTCTATCTGGATTAGATTTAGTATAAACATCTGAAGGTCCAACTATAATATTAACTGAAGACTCTCTATTTTCAACTAATACATGAACTAAATTTGCTAAATCTCTCATACTAATTTCTGGATAATCACTTCCTACATTAAATGGTTCTTTATTATAAGAAGAAAAAAGTATTTGATATAACCCAACAATAAAATTAGCAATATAACAAAACGTTCTTGTATTTAATCCATCTCCATAAACTGGAATTTTTTCTCCTTTAATTGCAAATAATATAAAATTTGCTAAAGCTCTACCATCATCTAATCTCATTCCAGGTCCAAACACATTAAACGGTCTAACTATTTTAACTGGAATATTATGTACATCTGCATAATTTACACAAAGAGTTTCACCAATTCTTTTTGGTTCATCATAACAAGCTCTTGGTCCAATACAAGATACGTTTCCTAAATATTCTTCATCTGTTGGAACCATTTCAGGTGGTGGATTTCCATAAACTTCACTTGAAGAAGTAAATAAAAAACTTTTAACATTTTTTTCTTTTGCTAATTCCAACATATTTGTAGTTCCAGCAATTCCAACATTTATTGTTTCTAATCTATATTTATAGTAAAATCTTGGAGATGCCAAACTTGCTGCATGAATTATATAATCAACTTCACCTTCTATTTTCATAGGTTTAGTTATATCTTGGTCTATTAAAATTAAATTTTCATCTGGAACTATCCAATCTTTTATTCCTGTAATAAAATTATCTACTAAAATTATTTTACATGGTTTTTCAAGAAGTTTTGCATAATTCATATAATCTAATAATGAGACTAAATATCTTCCTAAAAATCCAGCTCCACCAGTAATTAAAAATGTTTTACCACTTATTTTATCAAAATAACTTTTAAGTGCTTCTGACATCTCTTTCATGTCTTGTTCTATTACTTTACTTTTTGGATTGAACATTGTGTATTGTCTTTTTTCCTCCTTCATTATAAACATATTTCTTTGAAATTTTATTTTTATCAAAATCATTATAAATAGCATTCAATTCACGTTCATAATATTGTAAATCATCAATATCTTCAATGTGTCTATTCATATCAACACATACACTTCCGGTATCAAATATTTCTATTGATTTAATTAAATTTTCTAACATTTTGCTCCTCATTTCTAGTTACCCATTCTGGATTTTTAGTAAAACTAACTTCTAATTCATTAGAAAAAAATCCATGTTTAAAATCTATTTCTCCTGCTACCCAAATTAAAATTACTACTGGAATAAAAATCCATAACCAATTTATTTTAACCATATCTCCAATTGAACGCGCAACAAGAAATGGTATTCCTATTGTAGAAATATAGCTATATCCACGAGTGAATTTTACCTTTTCAATTGAAATAAATTTTTTAAATTTTTGGTTCATTTTTTTTGTTTACCATATTTTCTATACTTTTAGTTTTATAACAAATTTCTGTATTAAAATTTGCTCTTCCATAACTATCACAAGCTTTACATTCTTCTTTCTTTATATTATAATTAATACATCTATATATTTCAGTTACAAATTCAATATCATCATTCATTTTTTCTCCTAACCATTAAAAATAAACCAACTGCACCTAACATTGCAGTTATTCCAGTTATTAATCCAAATTCAGGTACAATTGGTGATTGACAACTATTTTTATAATTATAAGTTGCATAACCAAAATTTATTCCATAATCTTCACAATCTTCAGGTATAATATTTTTAATGCATATATTTCCAGTATTATCAACTCTTCCTTTTCCAGTTTTAATTATAGTATAATTATTTACAATAGTCCAATTATAAGTTCCAGCTCTAAAATGTTTTCCAGTAATATCACATTTTTCTGTATAAGATATAACTCCTTTATTTGGACAATTAATACATATATTTCCATAATTAGCTGAGACTATATTTGCAAATAAAATTATTGATATAAATAAACTTAAAGCAATTAATTCATTCTTCAATTTCATCTTTATCCTCTTCTTTATTTTTAACACATTTAGTTATTATTATAATTAAAAATATTGAAGCAATTAACATTATTGTTAATAACATATTATCTACAGTTAATAACTCTTTAAATGTCATTTTTTAGCTTCTCCGTCTTTAGTAAATACTAATTCAATTATCATTTTTTATTTCCTCTACTAAAATTTCAGCATAAATATCTTTTTCTTTTTTCTTATCATCTTTTTTTAAATCACCCAAAATTGCAATAGATAATCCAATTAATAATAATATACCACCAGCAATTTGCCAAATAGAAGCAGATAATTTAGCCACTACTCCAACACCACCCCCAATAAATAAAGCTGTTAATATATGACTATTACTCATCTTCTTTATCCTCTTCTTTAACTTTTTTATTTGATTTAATTTCATCAGATGCATCAACTAAAAAAATTGCAACCAAATAACAACTTAAAGCTATTAAAAACCATATCAATATTTTATTAACATTCCAATGTGCAATTAATCCATATCCAATACTATAAATAGTAAATCCTATTCCTAAAACAAAAAATATATTTCTAATTACATCTTTTATCATTTTTTTTAATTTTTAGTTATTAACCCACTAAATTTACTTCCACAATTACAACAAATAACAAATATTAATGCAGTATCATCACCTAACCAATGTTCTTCTGTTAAATTTACATCATGTTCACAATGCTTTACTTTTTCTTTAATGCTTTCAACCATCTTTTTGCCTCCTTATCTTCAATTTGTTTATGAAATTTCATTCCACCTCTAGACTTTTTATCTATTGCTAAAATTGTTTTTGGTTCAATTATTGCACCCAAAACTCTTTTTCCTTTATAAATTTTTGTCATTGTTATTCTCTTTCTGTTTTTTATTTATTTCTTCAACATGTCTTTCAAAATCTTTATCATTTAATTCTATAGTATCACCTACTTTTAATTTAAAAATTTTAGTTTCTTCTGGAGAAAATCTAAGTATTATGCTTCCACCCCATCTTTTTATTATTTTTTTCATTTTAACTATTATAATAATATACTTAAAGTAACAACAACTCCAAGAGTAAATCCCATTATAATTAATAACCCAAATTCTATTAAAGTCATTTTTATACTTTCATTCCAATTTTTTAAAGTTTTAACATGACTATTATACTCA
>Ga0247840_10007316_pt1 | contig 15414 bp, 14 predicted proteins | sample LaCruzMarch2015__FD_192404 | JGI IMG/M metagenome (GOLD analysis project Ga0247840, IMG submission 192404) | Freshwater microbial communities from meromictic Lake La Cruz, Castile-La Mancha, Spain - LaCruzMarch2015_17m | ecosystem: Environmental > Aquatic > Freshwater > Lake | place: Spain...
ACGCGGGCTGCTTTTTTACCGTCTGATGGAACAATCGATCCACAATAAGCCGGTTCCTCGCCATAAGATCATAGGCGGTCAAAACAACATAAGGTAGAGAGTTGAGCTAAGTGCATACCCCGTTTATAAAAATGGCAATTTTAAATACTGGCTCGTCCGTAAGGGTTTCCTTACGAGTGTGTTTTATAAAGCATCCATGCGGCGAGAGTTTTGGCGTCGTCCACTTTGCCGGAGCGGATCAGGTTGTCCATTTCCTGTTCGGTAACAAGAACGGTTTCGATATTTTCGTCCTGGTCAAAATCGGTTTTGCCCGGCTCGGCGACCTCTGCGAAAAAGATATCGATCCGCTCGGTGCAGTACCCGACGGACGGAAAGATTGCAGACAGAAAGCGAATAGAGTCAGGCTGATAGCCGGTTTCTTCTTTGAGTTCGCGTGCGGCGGCGGCCTCGGACGCCTCGCCGGGATCTACATTTCCCGCCATCACCTCGAAGCAGATGCGTTCCATCGCTTTACGGAACTGGCGGATAAAAACAAACCGCCCGTCGCGCCGTCGGGCGATCACCGCCACCGCCGGGCCGTGGCGAACAATTTCGCGTGTACCGGTGCGTCCATCCGCCAGCTCCACATCCAGCACATCCAGACTCAGGATGCGTCCTTCAAAAACCGTTTTCATTCTAAGTGTTTTCTCGTACATATTTTGTGTCTCCCTCGCGGCGGCGCCACCAGATGCAGAATAGACGAAAAAACCGGAGCGTGTCATTTGTCAAATCGTGCGAATGGACTAGAATGCCGCCATGACACATGCACGGCAGGAATGGGAAAAACTTGAAGCACGCGACCTCGCGCCGTACGCCGCACATAGCGCCCGCAGTCTGGGTCGCCTTTATCCCGAGCCGGATCATCCGGTTCGTCCCTGTTTCCAGCGTGACCGCGACCGGATTCTGCACAGCCGCTGTTTCCGCCGCCTTGAATATAAAACGCAGGTTTTCGTCAACGGCACCGCCGACCATTACCGGACGCGCCTGACGCACACTATCGAAATGGCCGCTGTCGGACGGACGCTGGCGCGCGCTTTTCACGTCAATGAAGACCTGACTGAAACCATTTGTCTGGCGCACGACGTCGGCCACAGCCCGTTCGGCCACCGCGGCGAATACGTTCTCGACGAACTGATGAAAGAACACGGCGGCTTCGACCATAACCTGCAAAGCCTGCGCGCCGTTGAAAAACTCGAATATCAATATCCCGGTTTCTGCGGACTGAACCTTTCCTGGGAAGTGCGCGCCGGACTGCTCAAACATCAGGCGGCCAAGCCCGGCGCGCAGCTCGACGGACATCCGATCGGCCCGTTTCAATATCTGGAAGCGCAGATCGCCGATATCGCCGACGACATCACCTACCACGCTCACGACGTGGACGACGGACTTGAAGCCGGACTCATCACACTCGATCAGCTCGAACAGCAGGCCTTCTGGAAACTGGCCGCCGCCCGAACCCGAGAGCAGTATGCCGCGCTCGACGATGGACACTTTCTGCGCATCACTATCCGCAACCTGCTCGACTTGCAGGCGCAGGAAGTTCTGCGCGAAGGACACCTCCGGATTGAGAAACACAATCCGCGCACCATCGCCGATGTCATGAACGCGCCGGAACGGCTGATTACCTTTGGCGATGAAATGAGCGGACTGCTCGACGAATTTTCAAAGTTTATGTACCGGCAGCTCTACGAACATCCGACCGTTCTGGACGCCAACCACGAAGCCGTTGCCCTAATGCGCGGACTTTTCCTGCACTACATTGAGCATCCTGAAACCATGGGGAAAAAGGCACTGGCGCGCATGGCCGAAGAAGGACTTTGGCGCACCGTCTGCGACTACGTCGCCGGTTGCACCGACCGCTACGCCCTCGAAGAATGCGCCAAATACGGCATCGGCGCGTAGCACTGCCGGCCGGAGGATAGAAGTCTGTGGGCAGAGGTCGGGAATCAGAGTCCCGAAGCAGGCAAGGTATAGGAAACCTTTGTTTCATTGACTGTGATGTAGTCTTTAGTCTGCAATTCCTTCAACAATGTAACCAGCTCGTGCTCAGACAACTGTTTCTGAAAAAGTGCCTGAATGGTACTGGAGAGTGTTTTGACTGTGCGTGGTTTTGATGCCCCGCGATGCTGAAGGTTGGACACAATGACTGCAAGTTTCTCGGAAGGCAACTTGGCCCCAGCGGTTTTTACCAACGGGATGTCACCGACATCACGGGAGCGTGCGGCGAAAACTTTTTTTGTCTTGAGATGCTGAATCAGCGGATCAAAGCCCGTATCCTTTGAGATGATATGGAAGTAAGCAGCTGGATCAACTGCGGCAATCTGTCCGATGTAGAAGGCAATATGAAAGTCCAGTGCGTTTGGGCCGTTGCCGGAGATCTTGATGTATTCGGCCTTATTTCCCATTCGCTGCAATGCTTCTGCTGCTTCAAAGGTGACTTTTTTCTGGTTTGATCCGACAAATACAATGACCTTGAAGTGTTCGGCGCAAAGTGCGGTTAACGCTTCGGGTTGAACATTTTCGTAGTCGATAAGGACGTAGTTAGTTCTCATAGGAGATCCCGGTGAAGGCAACTTTTGACGGGTTATCAGACTTACTTCAGTTTTAATGCATCCCTTGCAGATATTGCGACGGTAGGGTAACAGTCTTTCATTGTCAAAGCTGATAAAGGCGTACTTTTTGTAGAGGTGATTTAATTTCTCGCGCGGCAAAGACCCGAAGCTTACAGTTCGCGGCCAAGAATGAACGATCTAGTCAGACAACTTGGAGCGCGACTGACGGCGGCGGGCAGAGGGAACGCTAAGCGCGCTGTCGAAGAACTTGCCGCGCATGTGATGGGTTGCAAGCCGCTGGAAATCTATTTCAAAACCATCACGCCGGAGCAGCAGGCAACCCTGGAAAAGTTGATTGTCCGCGCGGAGCAGGGCGAGCCGATCCAGTACATTATCGGTCATGTCGATTTCCGGGGTTTGGAAATCCGGTGTGACCGGCGCGCGCTGATTCCGCGTCCGGAGACGGAGCAGCTTGTTGAACAAGTTCTCCAAGCTGTTCAGGAGTCAGGAATCAGGAGTCAGAGAGCAGAAAAGGTGGAAGCGGCATCCTGCCGCTGGGCTCAGCGGCAGGATGCCGCTTCCACATTGAAGGTCGTGGATGTTGGCACGGGTACTGGATGTATCGCGCTGGCATTGCTGGCCGAGCTGCCGAACGGCTCAGTGATCGGTGTGGATGTGTCGCCGGATGCGCTGGCGCTGGCGAGAGAAAACGCGGAACGGCTGGGTTTAAGTGATCGTTTCCATTGTTTGGAAAGTGATTTGCTTGGAGCTTTTATGGTGGACGAGGCTTCCAGCCTCGTGGCTCAGCGGCAAGATGCCGCTTCCACATTGTTCGATATCGTGGTTTCGAATCCGCCGTATATTCTTTCCGGTGTTTGTAAAATGCTGGATTCATCGGTCAGAGATTATGAACCGAAACTGGCTCTCGACGGTGGAGCGGACGGACTTGATCTGATCCGTCCGCTGGTTGAACAGGCGGCCCAAGTTCTAAAACCCGGCGGCGGCATATTTCTTGAAATCGGCTACGACCAAGGTCCGGCCGTTGCCCGGATATTTAAAGATGCTGGTTTCCAACAGGTTGAGATAAAAAAAGACCTGGCCGGACTCGACCGCATCGTCCTCGGCTTCCGGCTCTAAAGCCAACTTCCACTGCTTCTGGTAGAAATAAAAACCAAATAAATATTGAATAGAAGCGTCTTGAATTGGTAAAAGAAAGCAATTGGATAGCAAAAAGAAAGGCGAGTGACTTTGACTTCAGCTTTTTCAGACCGCAAGAAAGCCATTCTCGACATGCTTGCCGAGGATAGCAGCGTGAGCGTTTCGACGCTCGCGCAGACGCTTGGCGTCAGTGTGGTCACGATCAGAACCGATCTCGCGGCGCTGGAAGAAGAAGGATTTATTGTGCGCACTCACGGCGGCGCGATGCCTGCTTTTCATCCGCACATTCTCGACCGGATGCGGCAAGGCAAAGAGCGTAAGGCGGCGATTGCCAAGGTCGCGGCTGAAAAAATTCAGGACGGCGACACTGTCATTATTTCTGCGGGAACCACCACGGCGCTGATTGCCAAATATCTGCTGGGCAAACGCAATATCCACATTGTTACTAACAACACGCTGTTACTGACCTACGCCCGCACCAATCCGCAACTGCGCGTCACGCTGGTCGGCGGCGAATTCCGTCCGTCGGAAGAAGGACTAGTCGGTCCGCTGGCGATCCAATCGCTGGATCAGATTTATGTTTCCAAGGCTTTCATCGGTGTCGACGGCGTTTCGGTTAAGCACGGGCTGACGGCGCATCTGGTGGAGAGCGCGGACCTGGTGCGTAAAATGGCGGAACAGGCGCAGCAGGTTTTTGCCATTTGCGATTCGACCAAATTTGACAAGCCGGGCTTTGCACGGATTTTGCCGTTCGACGGCGTCGACGGATTGATCACAGATGCCGGATTAAGCGCGGAGGTTGCGGCGGAACTGCGCGAAGCCGGCGTGAGTATTTATAAAGCGGAACTATAAGGAGCGTATTTTATGGCAACAGAAGTTTTAATGCCCCGGCAGGGACAATCAGTCGAATCCTGCATCATCGTCGGCTGGAAAGTAAAAGAAGGCGATACAGTCGCCGAAGGTCAGGCGCTGTGCGAAGTCGAAACCGACAAAGCCACCTTTGAAGTTCCGGCTCCCGCGGCTGGAACGGTTCTCGGAATTTTCTATGAGGCCGGCGCTGACGTACCCGTTCTTAAAGTCATCGCCGCCGTTGGCTCACCGGGCGAAGATGTTTCCGCACTTCGTCCTGCGGCCGAAAGTGCGAAACCGCAGAATATCGAACAGGGAATGCCGAATAATGAAGTAAAAGAAACTTCTGCGGATCAGAGTTCGACATTCAATATTCAGCGTTCCGGTCCAGTGACCGGATTTGCTTCGCCACGGGCAAAACGTTTGGCTGAGAACAAAGGCGTTGATATCGCAGTAATTCCGGGAACTGGACCGGACGGTCGTGTGATCGAACGCGATGTTAAAGCCGCGCTGGAAGGCAAAGCTCCGCTTTCGCCCGCTGCCAAAGCGAAGTGGGCTTCAATTCCTAATTTTGGAAGCGGTATCGGTGGTCGCGTACTTGCATCCGATATTCAGATTCCGTCTGCCGCACCCGTACCGGCGCCTGCTCCGGCGGCCCCGGAAGTCAGTTACAGCGCCGAGCAGATGGGCGCACTGAAAGAAATCGTCGTCAAAGGTGTACGCAAAGTTGTCGCCGGCCGGATGCTTTCTTCGATGCAGACTACGGCTCAGCTCACCATGCACACGTCGGCAGATGCGCGTGCCATTCTTGCCGCCCGCAAAAAATTCAAAGATTCCGCGGACAAGAGCAACATCACAATCAACGATCTGATGCTTTATGCCGTCGCGCAAACGCTGGTTAACTTTCCCGAACTCAACGCCTACTGGCTCGGCAGCAAAATGGTGCAGTTCGAAAACGTCCATCTTGGTTTTGCGGTCGATACGCCGCGCGGCCTGATGGTGCCGGTTATCCGCTTTGCCAATAAACTTTCGCTCGAAGAAATCGCCGCGGAAGCCAAGCGGCTTGGCTCGGCCTGTATCAAAGGAACGGTTGATCCTGACGCGCTCAAAGGCGGAACTTTTACGGTCACCAATCTCGGTGCGGCGGGTATTGAAATGTTCACGCCGGTGCTGAACGCGCCGGAAGTCGGCATCCTTGGCATTTGTAATGTGCAACCGAAGCCGGTGATGAATAAAGAGGGTGGCGTTGAATTTATTCCGCACATGGGGCTTTCGTTCACCTTCAACCATTGCGCAACCGACGGTGCACCTGCGGGCCGCTTCCTCGCCGCGATGCGCGACATGCTTGCCGGTCTGAAATTCTAAGGAGACAATTATGGCTACAGAAGTTTTAATGCCGCGGCAGGGACAGTCCGTTGAATCCTGCATCATCGTCGGATGGAAAGTAAAAGAAGGCGACAAAGTTGCCGAAGGTCAGGCTCTGTGCGAAGTCGAAACCGACAAAGCAACGTTTGAAGTTCCGGCTCCGGCGGCGGGAACTGTTCTCGGAATTTTCTATGAAGCCGGCGCTGACGTGCCTGTTCTCAAAGTTATCGCCGCCATCGGCGTGGCAGGCGAGGATGTTTCGGGGCTACGCGCCTCAACAGCAGGAGTCAGTAGTCAGGTATCAGTAGTCAGTAAACCGGTCGAAGCACCAGAAGCCGTTGAAGTTAAAAAACCGGTGCCGGTTGCCGCGGCCGGTGTTAAGGATAGCGCTGAATTTGACCTCATCATCATCGGCGCGGGTCCTGGCGGCTATGTCATGGCCGAACGGGCCGGGCATCTCGGTAAAAAAGTTCTGCTGATCGAGAAGCAGTATCTCGGCGGCGTCTGCCTCAACTGGGGCTGCATTCCGACCAAGACCCTGCTCAACTCCGCCAAACATTATGTGCATGCCAAGGAAGCGCCGGAATTCGGCGTAACCACCGGCGAAGTCAAATTCGACATCACCAAGGCGATGGCTTGGAAAAATGAAGTGATTGATACGCTACGGGCGGGCATCGCTTTCATGATGAAGAAAAACAAAGTCACGGTGGTGAACGGCGAAGCCAAGTTGCTCGGCCCGCGTAAAGTGCAGGTCGGCGACAAAGTTTATGAAGGCACTAATGTGGTGATCGCCACCGGTTCGTCGCCGTTTGTTCCGCCGATTCCCGGCGCGAAACAGCCGCACGTGATGACCAGTACGGAAATTTTGAATATTACCGAGATGCCGAAAACGTTGACCGTCATCGGCGGCGGCGTGATCGGTGTCGAGTTCGCCAGCTTCTTCAGCAGTCTCGGCGTCAAAGTCGACGTCATCGAAATGCTCGAAGAAATTATTCCGTTCATGGACCGTGAACAGGCCAAGGAATTCCGCAAAGCGCTGAAAGGCAAAGTGGAATTCAATCTCGGGTGCAAAGTCACGGCGATTGATGGCCACGATGTGAAATACACGAACGCCAAAGGCGAAGCGAAATCCATTCAGGCGGACATCGTGCTGATGTCGGTCGGCCGCGTTCCGAACCTTGCCGGCATGGGCTTTGAAGAAGCCGGGCTCGACTTTGACCGTCGCGGCATCAAAGTCGATGAACAGCAGCGCACCAATCTGCCGAACGTCTACGCAATCGGCGATGTGACCGGTAAATCGCAGCTGGCGCACTCGGCGACCCGCATGGGCGAAGTGGCGCTTAACACGATCTGCGGTCAGCGCGACCGTTTCCGCATGAACGCGATTCCGTGGGCGGTTTATTCCATGCCGGAAGTCGCGGGTTGCGGTTACACCGAGGAACAGGCTCAAGCGGCCGGACACAAAGTCAAAACCGCCTCGCTGCCGCTGACGATGAGCGGACGTTTCCTTGCCGAAAACGGCAAGCGCGGCCCCGGCTCCGTCAAAGTCATCAAAGACGCCGACACCGACGTACTGCTCGGCGTTCATATGGTGGGCGCGAGCTGTTCCGAAATGATTTACGGCGCGGCGGTGATGATTGAAGCCGAGCTGCGGGTGAAGGATATCCGCGAAATTGTTTTCCCGCATCCGACCATTGGCGAAGTGATCCGCGATACCATGTTTGCGCTATAGAACCGCAGAATATTGAACAAGGAATATCGAATGTCGAAGGGTGATAAATTTGATCTTGAAGACCGGCTGGTTGATTTCGCCTCGCGGTGTATCAAGGTTGCAAATTCCTTGCCGAACACGCAGGCAGGTTTGCATTTGTCCGGACAGCTGACGCGTAGCGGAACTTCCCCCGCCTTGAATTACGGGGAAGCGCAGGGTGCTGAATCCCGGAAAGATTTCATTCACAAAATGAAAGTCTGTCTGAAAGAACTGCGGGAAACCCGGATCTGCCTGAAAATTGTTATTCGATCCGAAATGCTCGGCGAAGAAAAGCTTCAGGCGATTATCGATGAAACCAATGAGCTGATTTCAATTTTTGTAACCAGTATTAAAACCGCAAAGGCGAATATGAACCGGACTTCGTAATTCGAAATTTCTTGTTCAATATTCGATATTTAAAAGGAGTAAAACCATGCCTAAGATTCAAAATGTTTGTCCAAAAGAAGTCCGCAAAGCGGGCGAAATTACCTTCAAGCCGATTCCGGTGAATCAGTACAAGCCGGACTATAAGAAAGAAGTGAAGAAGTACGGCGTCGAGCGTCTCAAGAAGATGTACTACGACATGCTGGTCGTCCGTGAGTTCGAAACCATGCTCAACCAAATCAAGGTGCAGGGTTCGTACTCGGGAGTTGAATACAACCATCCCGGCCCGGCGCATCTTTCGATCGGTCAGGAAGCAGCTGCGGTCGGTCAGGCTGTCCACCTTACCACCGAAGACTACATTTTCGGTTCTCACCGCTCGCACGGCGAAATTCTCGCCAAGTGCCTCTCGGCGGTTTACCAGCTCGACGACGCGCAGCTCACCAAAATCATGGACGAGTTTTTCGGCGGCGCCACGGTGAAGCCGGTCAAAGACGGCTCGCAGAAGAGTGTCAAGGAGCTGGCCGAAGATTTCGTACTCTACGGCACACTGGCGGAAATTTTCGCTCGTCAGAACGGCTTTAACAAAGGTCTCGGCGGCTCGATGCACGCGTTCTTTATTCCGTTCGGTTCGATGCCGAACAACGCGCTCGTTGGCGGTTCCGGCGACATCTCCGTCGGCTCGGCGCTTTTCAAACTGATCAACCGTAAACCCGGCATTGTCATCGCCAACATCGGCGATGCGTCACTCGGTTGCGGCCCGGTCTGGGAAGGTTTCTGGATGGCCGCGATGGATCAGTACCGCACGCTGTGGGACAAGAGTTTTGGCGCGCCGCCGGTACTGTTCAACATCATGAACAACCACTACGGCATGGGCGGACAGACCGCCGGCGAAACGATGGGCTACGGCATGGTCGCCCGTATCGGTGCCGGTATTAATCCGGAACAGATGCACGCCGAGCGCGTGGACGGCTACAACCCGCTGGCGGTAGCCGACGCTACTGAACGTCAGAAAAAGATTCTGCTCGAAGGTAAAGGCCCGGCGCTGCTCGATGTCGTCACCTACCGCATCTCCGGCCACTCGCCGTCCGATGCTTCTTCTTACCGCTCGAAAGAAGAAATCGAAGCGTGGGAAGCCAACGACTGCGTGAAGCTGTTTGGCGAATATCTGATCAGCAACGGCGCATTGACCGCCGACGAAGCCGCCGCGCTGAAAGCAACGGTCGTTGCTAAGGTTACTAAGACGCTTAAACTGGCGACCGATAAAACCGTTTCGCCGTACACCGACATCAGCATCATCGAAGGCGTGATGTTCTCCAACGGCAAGGTCGAGAAGTTCGATGACCGCAAGCCGGAAGTTCTGATGCCGATGGAAGAAAACCCGCGCGTCAAGAAGCTGGCCGGCAAAGCCCGCTATGCGTTCGATGCCGATGGAAAGCCGATCGGCGCCAATAAGCTGTACACCTACCGTGACGCTATTTTCGAAGCGATGCTGCACCGCTTCTACACCGACCCGACGATGATCGCGTACGGTGAAGAAAACCGTGACTGGGGTGGAGCGTTCGCTTGTTACAACGGTCTGACCGAAGCCATTCCGTACCATCGCCTGTTTAACTCACCGATTTCCGAAGGCGCCATCGTCGGCTCGGCTTGCGGTTATGCGCTGAGCGGCGGCCGAGTTTGCGTCGAGCTGATGTATTGCGACTTCATGGGACGCGCCGGTGACGAAATCTTCAACCAGATTTCCAAATGGCAGTCGATGTCCGCCGGCATTCTCAAGATGCCGCTGGTGCTGCGTATTTCCGTCGGCAATAAATACGGCGCGCAACACTCGCAGGACTGGGCCGCGATGGTTAATCACATCCCCGGCTTGAAAGTTTACTATCCTGCCACGACGTACGATGCGAAAGGTATGCTCAACCTCGCGCTGGCTGGCACCGACCCTGTCATCTTCTTCGAATCGCAGAAGACCTACGGCATCGGCGAAATGTTCGAGAAGGGCGGCGTACCTGAAGGCTACTACGAAACGCCGGAAGGCGAACCTGCCGTCCGCCGCGAAGGTAAAGACCTCACGATCATCACGCTCGGTCCGGTGCTTTACACCGGCATCAAGGCCGCTGACACGCTGAAAGCCAAGTACGGCTTGGAAGCTGAAGTGATCGACCTGCGCTTCGTCAACCCGCTCAACTACGACAAGATCGTTGCGTCGGTGAAGAAAACAGGCCGCGTCGTGCTGGCGTCTGATTCAGTCGAACGCGGAAGCGCGCTACACAACATCGCAGCCAATATCACCCAGCTCTGCTTTGACCAGCTCGACGCTCCGCCGGTGGTTGTCGGGGCCAAGAACTGGATATCGCCAGCCGCCGAAATGGAAACGGACTACTATCCGCAGCCTGACTGGATGGTCGACGCAATCCACCAGCGCATTCTGCCGCTACCGGGTCACGTTGTGAAACACAACTACACCACCGGTGAAATGCTGCGCATTGCCCGCAAAGGCGTGTAATTATGAAGCTCGATAAACTGAACGATCCTTGTGTTGAAGCTCGGCTTGCGGCTCTCCGCGAGCTGGGCGAGTCGGTAAAGGCGGACGCGAAGCAGACGGAAGAGGTTAACAACCATGTTCACACCGTGTATTCCTTCAGTCCGTATACGCCGTGCATGGCGGCGGTGAAAGCCGCGCAGGCCGGGTTGCAGACGGTCGGAATCATGGACCACGATTCCGTTTCCGGCTGTGAGGAAATGCTGGAGGCCTGCAAGGCGGTGAATATCGCCAGCACCGCCGGTTGCGAAATCCGCGTCAACATGGACGGCACGCTGGTTGAAGGGCGCAAGACCAACAACCCGGACGAGCCGAACGTCAGTTACATCGCCTTTCATGGAATTCCCCGCAATCAGTTCTCGGCGGTAAAAAAATTCTTGCTGCCGATTCACGACACGCGGATTGCCCGTGACCGGAAAGAAGTCGAGCTGCTCAACGCCAAGCTGGCACAGCTCGGCGCGCCGCAGCTCGATTTCGAAAAAGATGTCATGGCGATTTCCGAATCGGCTAACGGCGGATCGATCACCGAACGGCATATTCTTTACGCGCTTTCACTGAAATTGATCGCGGCGTACGGCAAAGGGCAGAAGCTGATTTCATTTGTTGAAGAGCAGATGAAAATTCCAATGCCTGGAAAACTGAAGACTGTTCTGCTGGATCTGAACAATCCGCACTACGCCTACGATCTGCTCGGCGTCTTCAAGTCGGCGCTGGTTCCGGACTTTTTCATTCTCTCCAGCAAGGACGAGTGCATCAATGTGTTTGATGCGGTGAAGTTCGCCAACGACATCGGCGCGATTCCGGCTTACGCCTACTTGGGCGACGTCAGCGAATCGCCGACCGGCGACAAGAAGGCGGAGAAGTTTGAAGATGACTATCTCGACGCGCTGGTGCCGGAGCTGAAAAAGATCGGCTTCAAAGCGATCACCTATATGCCGCCGCGCAATACCAAGCCGCAGCTGCTTCGTCTGCAAAAACTTTGTCAGGCCAACGGCCTGATGGAAATCAGCGGCGTGGACATCAACAGCTCACGGCAGGAATTCAACTGCCCGATCCTGCTCGAACCAGAATTCCGCCATCTGGTGGATGCCGCGTGGGCGCTGATCGCGCACGAAAAACTGGCAGCGGAAAATCCGAAGCTTGGACTCTTCCATCCGCAGAATCCGCTGGCGGACCAGCCGCTGGAAAAACGGATTCAGAAATATGCCGCCATCGGCAAACAGATCGACCACCGCCAGCCCGAAATGGCTCTGAAGCTGGTCGATTTCTAGAGCGAGCTGTCCTGTTTGGAGTGCGGTGATAAAAGGTATTCCGTATCACCGCTTTGAACTCGATTCGGGCAGGAGAAAAGCGGCGATACGTGCCTTTATCGCCGCACTCCAAAAATTTGGATCACAAAGCTGACGGTGACGGTGAGCTGGTCGAACTGTTGCACGTCAGCTTTTGCTTGCGGGCTGGAGCACCAGAAGATCGGCGTCATCTGGATGAGGTCGGCGAGTTGTGACGCGCTGAGTGTCTGCTGATAGCTTAGCACTTCACGGTTAGTTTCCTTGAAGTGCGGCGCGCATTTGGCGGCGGCTTCGTCGGATTTTTCTTCAAAGTCACCGGCATTGGCCGCCAGTCGCGAGCGCAGTTCAATCAAATGGTTCGGGCCGGGGACGCCTAGAATCAGCGCGCCGTCCGGTTTCAGTACACGGGCAAACTCCTCCGGATTGCGTGGAGCGAGAATACTTAGAATCGCATCCAGCGAGTGATCGGCAAACGGCAGTTTGCGCATTCCGTTGGCGACAATCCATTTTGCTTTCCGGTAGCGCTTCGCCGCACAGCGTACGGCTTCTTTCGAAACATCGACGCCGAAAAACTGTCCGTCGCGCGACTCACTCAGCGCGCCAAGGAAATGACCTTCGCCGCAGCCGCAGTCCAGGATGGACATTGCCGATTGCCGATTGATGATTGCCGAATTGGTAAGAAGGTTTGTTAGAGGATCGAAAGCGCCGGAATCAAAAAAGCGCCGGCGGGCCTGAATCATTTTGTCGTCGTCTCCGGGATGGCTGGAGCGCCGCTGGTGGCTGAGTAGCAGGTTGGCGTAGCCTTCTTTGGCGAGATCGAACGAATGACCGCCTGCACAGCGGCATTCTTTGTCGCCCCAGTCCAGCGGACTTTCACACGCCGGGCAGAATAGCGGAGAAGGGAATGATGGAATACTGGAATGCTGGATGGACGGGTTCATTGGAGAAAGTTAACCACGGATTACGCAGATTTACACGGATTGACTCTAAGGATTAAAAACTTACCCTTGATGCCAATTTTTTTGCTAGTCCATATTCGTTGCTTCCTTTGTAGTTCAATCGAACAATAACAAGCGGCTTGTTTGGGGTAAGTTGGACGGCCTTCAGCTCTTCGTCAAATGGTCTGTTATCAACTTTTATGAAGGCCACGAAATTTCCGAAGTAGAATTTGTAGGTGGTTATTTGGGTATCTTTAAACCGGAACTTAAATGGACTCATGATGGTGGCATACTTAACGTCATCGAAAATGGCGAGGCATACAGCGTAGTCGTGTGGCGATTTAGGATCGTCATTTAATATGGCTTCTTTAAGTTTATTAAGATGCGGGCCTAGTATCACATTTGAAAACACTTGGTGTGATGATGCGCCGGCTCGCCATAGCATGGATATAAAAAACAATTTTAGGTCGTGATAGTTATAGCTTCTCAGGCTGTAAACCATTTTTATTCCGCTGGCAGGATCATCGTGAGGGACAAGGTTGTGAAAATTATGAACCAACAGTGTATAGGCGTAGTCGTCGTATTTTTGGAAATATTTTTCACCCTCTTTTGTGACAATAGTTGAGTCGTAAACTCCGATAGGAGCTCTTTTTGGGTATTCCTGCTCATCGCTTGGGACTAATTTGATGGGCTTGTCGTGAGGGTCGATGAAGTAAAAACTTTTCGGGATAATGTGTGCATTGGCTGGCTTTCCTTCTTTGCCTGTAAGTTTACAAATCATACGCTTATGTAGCCTGTTCAAATTTTGAGTTTCAAGTTTCATCTTTCATCGCGGATCCTCTGCGGACGCTGTTTCGTCCGAAGCGACTGCGGATGCGGTCGACGGCACGGCTGAGCTGTTCGCGTCGGGTAGAGGTTTGTTGTTTCTGGCTTTGAAAAAGGTCGAGTTGCGGAGCGTCGGCGGTACGGCGCAGTCCGTTGACACCAAAGCCGATTAACCGTACGGCGCTGTGCAGACTTTCTTTCCGGAACAGTTCGAGCGCAGTCTCGCGTAACGTCATGTCGTCACAGCACGGCGGATCAAGTTTCTGCTGGCGGGTGATGGAGCTGAAATCTTTCCAGCGGATTTTTATCTGTGCGGTGGCCGCGTAAAACCCAGCCAGCCGCAGGCGCGTACCGACTTTATCGGCCAGATCGAGCAAAGCAGCTTCGACAGCTTTGGCATCACGCTGATCTTCATCAAAAGTGATTTCGTTGGAGATACTTTTTTCTTCGCTCCCGGTTGAGAGTTCACGTGCATCGATCCCGAACGCGAGCCGCCGGAACGAGACGGCTGAATTATCACCAACCCATGCGGCGAGTTTGACGGGATCAACGGTTTGGAGGTCGCCGATGGTCCGGATGCGGTGTGCTTCGAGGATCTTTTGCGTCTTTTTTCCCGCGCCCCACATCCGTTTGACCGGCAGCGGCGCGAGGAAAGCGGCAATCAGTTTTTCCGAAACCGGGACGATGGTAAGTCCGTCAGGTTTGTTGAGATCGCTGGCGATTTTGGCGAGGAACATATTGGAAGCGACGCCTACGGAACAGGTGAGTCCGGTTTCTTGCAGTACGGCGGTTTTAATTGTGCGGGCGATGGCTGGGCCGTCGCCGAAGAGGTAGCGCGCACCGGTGACGTCGAGGAAGGCTTCGTCGGACGAGAGCGGTTCAACCAGCGGCGTGAAGCGGCGGAAGATTTCCATAATCTGCTCCGAGGCTTCATGATAGCGCTTCATATTGGGCGGAAGGAAAACAGCGTGCGGGCAGAGCTTATAAGCAGTGCGTGATGGCATGGCGGAATGGATGCCGAATTTGCGCGCTTCATACGAGCAGGTCGAAACCACGCCGCGCTTGTCCGGCGGTGAACCGATCACGACCGGCCTGCCCTTCAACTCGGGATGGTCATGCACTTCGACCGCCGCAAAAAAGGCATCCATGTCGATGTGGAGTATGGTTTTTTCAGACATCAGTCTCGTTTCTAGCACTTTTTTCGTCCTGAGGAAATTAAGCTTCGTATTTTGTCGGGGAGGGCATTACGGGAAAATCAGGGACATGTTCATAGAAAAAATCTTTGGTTTTTTAGAAGCGTGAGGAGAATGCGGACAACCCGTACGGGTTATCCAGGACAACGTACGAAGTAAAGGAAAGGAATGGAAATGAAAAATAGAATCGAAAAGAACAAGCTTGGCGTAATTATTCTCGTGGCACTCTGCCTGCCGGTTGTGAGCAGCTTGGCGGCCACTATCACCAGCGCCAGTGCTACTGGATCATCCAGCGGGTTCGGAACCATCAACTATAACCCCGGCGCAAACGTCAGTGAATTCATTCTCTACGGGCGGACTTCAGAAGCGGCGGACTACATCACGTCTGCTGGTACACTTAATATCGATACGGGGTATGCACTTTACTCAACCGACCGCAACAGGTAGTTTTTCGGCATGGGTAATTTGAGACAGCCTGCTTCCGGAATTGATTATCCGGCGACATTCCAAGAATTCGATGATTGGTTTTCTAA
>Ga0247840_10007322_pt1 | contig 15402 bp, 16 predicted proteins | sample LaCruzMarch2015__FD_192404 | JGI IMG/M metagenome (GOLD analysis project Ga0247840, IMG submission 192404) | Freshwater microbial communities from meromictic Lake La Cruz, Castile-La Mancha, Spain - LaCruzMarch2015_17m | ecosystem: Environmental > Aquatic > Freshwater > Lake | place: Spain...
TGGTGCCCCTGCCTACGAGGAGAGGTACAGTTTTGTCGGTCGCTTCTTCAGAGGAGTGGCCCATGTTTGCAAGGACGGTAAGTGGTTTTCCATCCATCCTGACGGAACAAGGGTGGTGTATATTTTCTGTGTAATGTTGGTTTCCTAGAAAGGAGTGAGTATGGAAAAAACAAGAGCAGAACTGCTGGAAATGTATGATTTTGTCGGTGACTTCCACGAAGGAGTGGCCTGTGCCCGCGACAAGGCCGGCAACTGTTTCCACATTAAGCCTGACGGCAGTCTCGTCTACAAGGGGAAGTACGACTGGGTCGGTTCTTTCGTAAAAGGGCTGGCTTGGGCCCACTGGGGCGAGGAGGAATTCCAAATCCGTCTCGATGGGACAAGGGTGGAGGAATAGCTTCCACACGCACAAAACCCCCTGTATGGGAAATCTCGCAAGAGAAATCTCGTACAAAGGGGTTCTTTTTTTTATTGACAAAGTTGCAATTAGCACTAAAATAGGAATAGTCTAAGGTTCCGCTCTTTGACATGGAAGGAAAGGGAAACTGATGAAGAATCTTCTTCGAAAGATGACAGAATGGTTTCGCAACAAGTGCGAAGAGTTCAGAGAACAGCAGAGAACACGGGTTGGTCGGTGTCCGAATCACGGACCAGACTATGTATGCGTGGATTGCATCCACCTTGAGGAGAATCGAAGAAGCTTCGTTCCGTATCGGTGAACTTGATCAGTTCATGCCCTCAATGCCCCGAGATAACGTCAAAGGGCTCTTTGTTTTGACGGCAATTTTAAAATAATGTAATATGAATAAACATGTCAACAATAGATGAAATTAGAAAAGAAAGAATCAATAAAATAGAAGCCATTAAGAAGGCCGGCTATTTAGCTTATCCTAGTCAGACAAAAAGAACCCACGCGGTTTCTCAGGCTTTAGAAGTTTTCTCAAAGTTATCGAAAAAAAAGGAGGAAGTGTTTTTGGCTGGCAGAGTAATGGCCAGAAGAGAACATGGAAAAGCGATCTTTATTGATATAGTAGACGGAACAGGAAAGATACAGGCTCATCTCAGGGAAGATAAATTAGGTGAAAAAGGTTTTAAGTTTTTCCAGGATAATTTCGATCTGGGAGATATTGTTGAAATAAAAGGCATTTTATTCATTACTAAAGGAGGGGAGAAGACGATAGAAGCAACTGATTTCAAAATGCTGGCAAAATCTTTGAGGCCTCTGCCTGAAAAATGGCACGGACTTCAGGATGTGGAAGAAAGGCTCAGAAAAAGATATCTTGATATCCTGTTCAACCCGGAAGTCAAAGAAATGGTTGAAAAAAGAGCTGTTTTTTGGAATTCAATAAGAGAGTTTTTAATTGAGAAAGGTTTTCTAGAAGTAGAGACGCCAGTTTTGGAAACCACTCCCGGCGGAGCTGACGCCAGGCCTTTTGAAACTCATCATAATGCTTTGGATATGGATGTTTTCCTGCGTATTTCCATGGGCGAGTTATGGCAGAAAAAGCTTATGGTAGCCGGATTTGAAAAAACATTTGAAATAGGCAGGCAATTCAGGAACGAAGGAATGGATGCAGAACATTTACAGGACTATACCCAGATGGAATTTTATTGGGCATATGCCGATTATGAGCAGGGGATGAAAATGGTTGAAGAGATGTATAAATATGTAGCTAAAAAGACTTTCGGGACATTGAAGTTTAAAATTAAAGAATTTGAGGTTGATTTGGGAAAGAAATGGGAGAAGTATGATTACCAATCGGTAATCGCAAAATATACTGGCGTAAATATTGAGGAAGCTAGCTTGCCAGAAATAGAAAAAGCTTTGATTAAATTAAAGATTGACTATGATAGGAAAGGATTTAACATAACAAGAGCAATTGATAACCTTTGGAAGTATTGCAGAAAGAATATAGGGGGTCCGGGATTCTTGATTAATGTTCCTGTTATCATGGAACCATTGGCAAAAAGAATGGAAAAGAATCCGAAATTAGTCCAAAGATTCCAGGTAATTATAGCCGGCTCTGAAAACGGCAAAGGTTATTCTGAATTGAATGATCCGATCGACCAGGCGGAAAGATTCGCCCAACAGCAGAAATTGAGAGATGCCGGTGACCAAGAAGCCCAGATGTTTGACTATGATTTCGTAGAAGCTTTAGAATATGGCATGCCTCCGACTTGCGGTTTCGGTCTGTCTGAACGTTTATTTAGCTTCTTAACGGATAAGCCGTCCCGCGAATGCCAGATATTTCCGTTAATGAGGCCGAAATGAAAAAAGTAATGGTTTTTGGAACTTTTGACGGAATCCATGAAGGTCATTTAAATTTATTCAAACAGGCAAAGGAATACGGAGATTATTTAATAGCGGTTGTCGGCAGAGACGAAGTGGTGAAGAAAATAAAAGGAAAATATCCTGAAAGAACCGAAGAAGAAAGATTTAAAGATCTTGAAAAACAAGATATAGTCGATGAAGTCAGATTAGGAGACTTAGTTGACCCATATAGAATTATCAATGAAATAAAGCCGGATGCAATCTGCCTGGGATATGACCAGAGTTCATTTACTGAAAACCTTAAAGAAAAAACTAAAATAGAAACTCATAGGTTAAAAGCATATAAACCAGATAAATATCATTCATCAATTTTAAAAAAAACATGCTTGACATAAACAAAATCAGAACAAATAAGGAAGAAATAAAAAAGAATCTTCTCAAAAGGATAGAAGAGAAGGATTTTAATTTAGATGAAATCATCGCTATAGACGATAAAAGGAAGAAATTGTTGGCAGAAGTTGAAATACTTAAGGCAGAAAGGAACAGAAATTCACATCAAAAACCTGACCCGGAAACAATAATAAAAATGAAGGCAATCGGAGACAAGATTACGGAAGCAGATAACCAGATCAGAAACGTTGAGGAAGAGTTGAAAGATAAGGTTTCCGCGCTTCCAAATATCGTAGCTGATGATGTTATCGCCGGTGGGAAAGAGAATAACAAGGTTATCAAAACATTCGGCAAGAAACCTGTTTTTAAGTTTATCCCGAAAGACCATGTCCAGCTAGCGACTGAACTGGGATTAATTGATTATGAAAGAGCGGCTAAAATGTCAGGGACTGGTTTCTGGATATATAAAGGAAACGGGGCTGTTCTAGAATGGGCTTTATTAAACTATTTTATTGCTTTCCATAGGAAGAACAAATACACATTTTTAATTCCTCCATTTTTATTGACTGAAAAATCCGCCTATACATCCGGCCATCTTCCGAAGTTCAGAGACGACTTGTTCTGGACCCAGGACAAGCTTTGTTTAGACGCTACCAGCGAAATGATGATCGGCAATTATCATAGAGATGAAGTATTGGAAGAAAAAATGCTTCCTTTAAAATATTTTGCTTATTCAGCTTGTTTTAGAAGAGAAGGCGGGGGATATAGGAAAGAGGAAAGAGGGATGATAAGGGGTCATCAATTTAATAAAATAGAAATGTTCCATTTCACAAGACCAGAAAATCCTGGGAAGCCTTTGAAGAATTGCGTGAAAACGCTGAGAAGCTTGTTTCCGGCCTTGGTCTGCATTTCCAGTCTGTCCAGCTGGCTGCCCAAGACGTTTCAGCCGCAATGGCTAAAACGATAGACGTTGAAGTGTTTATTCCAAGCATGAATATATATAAGGAGGCTAGCAGTGTATCGAATGCTTTAGATTATCAGGCAAGGCGGGGGAACGTGAAATACAAAGATAAAAAAACAGGGAAGAATGAATTTGTCCATACTCTTAACGCTTCTGGATTAGCGACAAGCCGTTTAGTTCCTGCAATTTTAGAACAATTCCAGCAGAAAGACGGCAGCGTAAAAGTGCCGAAAGCATTACAAAAATACACTGGGTTTAAAGTAATTAAGATTAAATGAAAACCTTAGTTATCTTGCATGGCTGGAAAAGTTCAAAAGAAAGATGGCAAAAAGTAAAAGAAGAAATTGAAAAATCTGGAATCCGGATATTCCAGGATTTAAACCGGAGACTGAACTTAAAGAACCATGGGATTTAGGAAATTATTTAGATTGGCTCAATGGTTTTATTTCCTCGGAAAACATAGCCGAAGGATTTTTTTTATTAGGTCATTCCTTCGGCGGCGCTTTAGCAGCAAAGTTCAGCTTGAAGTATCCAGAGAAAATAGAAGGATTGTTTTTAGTTGCTAGCGCCTGTATTAGGAAAAAGACAGTTAAAAAGATGTTTCTTTCTAGGATTTCGAAGGTTTTAAAAGTTTTTTCTTTTATCCCTTTTTATTCTACTGCCAGAAAAGCTTTTTATAGGTTCGTAGTAGGGAAGAGCGATTATCTTTCTGTTGAAGGCGTCTTGAAAGAAACTTATTTGAAGGTTATCAGCGAAGACCTTTCTCAATCCTTGTCTTCAATCGCCGTTCCTACAACTATTATCTGGGGAGATAAAGACGAGGCTACTCCGATAGAAGACGCATATTTGATAAATAAGAAGATAAGTAATTCAAAGCTTGTTATTATTCCTGGCGGCTCTCATAGCTTGGAAATAAAAATGCCAGAGGTCTTAGCCCAAAAAATCTTAGATAACATATGAAAAACATTCTTATACTATTCCTATTGCTTTTTTGGTTTTTCAGATCTATAAGATATATTCTCTTCTGGATTTATTTATGGCAGTTGAAACAATATCACAGAGGCCGTTTTTCAAGCCATTTTAGGACAGAGAAAGGAAAAGAGCTGCTCTTGCAGCCGGCTCAAATATTAAAGATCGGATTAATAGCTGTTTCTATTATCAGTTTATTTTTTCTTTCATCTGATTATTTGCTGTTCTTTCCTTTAATTCTATTATTAATTTACTTTTTAGAGTCAGTTCTTTATTTCAAAAGACTTTCTGATAAAAAGGTTAAGAATCCTATCTTAACCAAGAAAACTCTTTTTTTATCTACGGTTGTCGTTCTAATTTCTTTTTTCTATCCGTTTCTATTCATCAAGAACATATTCTGGCTTAGCTTTGCTATCTTAGCCTTTGATATTCTCCTGCCTTTGGTAGTTTCTATCGTTGTTCTTCTGTTCCAGCCATTAGCTGATTATTACCGGTTATCGCTTCAGAGGAAAGCAAAACAAAAAATATCCGTTTTCAGTAAAAACAATCTTACTGTTATTGCTGTTACCGGCAGTTATGGAAAAACCTCGACTAAAGAATATTTAACAAAGATTCTATCTGATAAGTTCAATGTTTTAAGCACAAAAGAGCACCGGAACACAGAAGTCGGCATTCCTCTGTCTATTTTAAATGATTTGAAGCCGAATCACGAAGTTTTTATCGTTGAAATGGGAGCATATGATAAAGGAACCATTAAAAGAATCTGTAATTTCGTCAAACCAGAAATCGGCATAGTCACCGGAGTAAACGAACAGCACTTGGCGCTTTTTAAATCAATGGATAATCTTCTTTCCGCTGAAGGCGGAAAAGAACTGTTAGAATGCTTGCCGAAAGACGGGTTGATTGTTGCGAATGGAGAAAACAAATACTGCCAGGATCTATATAAATCAGCGAAAATCAGAAAACTTATCTATTCCTATTCATCGGTCAAGGATGTGGACGTAAAAAAGGAAAGCGTTTCTTTCAGTATTGATAATCAAGGTTTTCAGGCTAACGTCTTTGGAAAGCATAATATATTGAACCTTTTAGCAGGGATATTTGTTGCTAAAGAATTAGGGATGAATTTAAAGGAAATCTCAAAAGCAATCAGTAAAATTAATTCTGAACAAGCGTCATTCAAAGTGTTTAAGAGTAAAGAAGGGATAAATATCATAGATTCGACTTATTCCGCTAATCCCAACGGCGTAATAGCGGACTTAGATTATTTGGAAATATATTCTGGAAAAAAAGTCATAGTCATGCCCTGTCTGATCGAATTGGGCCAGGCAGCTAAAGAGGTCCATCAAAAAATCGGAAAAAAGATTGCCGAGGTCTGCGATCTGGCGATTATCACCACCAGCGAGCACTTTGAAGACATTAAAAAATCTGCTATAAAAAATGGGATGAAAGAAGATGATATTAAACAGCTGTCAGATACGAACTTGATTATCGGAAATCTTAAGTCTTTTTGCCAGAAGGACGATTCCATCTTATTAGAAGGAAGGCTGGCGAAAAATATTTCAGAAAAATTAATCCAATGAAACCGATTTCAATATCTTTGACTCCGAATACTGAGAAAGACGATGTCCGCTTGGCCCTAGGGCTGATTTTCCAACCATGGAAATGGAAAAATGGCAGGGCAATAGGACAGATCGAAGAAAAATTAGAACAGTATCTGGGGGTGAAACACGCAATATCTTTTAACAGCGGAAGGACTTCTTTGATGGCGATTTTAAGTTCTTTGGGATTAGAAAAAAACAGCGAAGTGCTTTTACAGGCCTTTACTTGCAATGCTGCTGCTAATCCGATGATCTGGTCTGGTTTCAAGCCGGTCTATATAGATTGCGATGAAAATACGTTTGATATAAATATTGATGATTTAAAGGCTAAAATAAGCCCTCAGGCTAGGGTTTTAATGGTTCAGCATACATTTGGTCTGCCAGCTGATATGGACGAAATTAGGGCTATTTGCGAGCAGTATAAGTTGATTCTAATAGAAGATTGCGCCCACTCTTTAGGGGCAGAATTCAAGGGGAAGAAAACAGGCACATTCGGGAAGGCTTCTTTCTTCAGTTTCGGCAGGGATAAGATCATTTCTTCTGTCTGGGGAGGAGTTGCAGTCACGAATGATGATGATTTAGCTAGAAGAATAAAAGAGTTCCAGAATAAGATACAGAATCCCAGTTCCTTCTGGATATTCCAGCAATTATTACACCCGGTCTTGATGAGTTATATTATTCTGCCATTGTATAATGTTATAGATTTGGGGAAGATCTTTTTAGTTTTATCCCAATGGCTGGGAGTTTTATCAAAAGCAGTTTCCTGGAAAGAAAAAAGAGGGGAAAAGCCATCGCATTTTCCAGTCCGTCTGCCGAATGCTTTAGCGATCTTAGCTTTGAAGCAGTTTGATAAGCTGGACAGATTCTATAGCCACAGAAAAAGCATTTCGGATTTTTATTATCAGCAGCTTAAAAATACATCATTCATCCTGCCGAAAGAATTTGCGGATAGAAAAAACGCTCTTCTACGTTTTACAGTAAAGCATTCGAAAGCTCATGAAATAATCTATGAAGCATGGCACAAGCAGAATATATTAGTAGGGGATTGGTACGTAACTCCGATCATTCCTCATGATACTGATTTAAAAAGCATCGGGTATATAATGGGTATGTGTCCTGTTGCGGAAAGACTTTCTAAAGTAACACTCAATTTGCCGACGCATATAAACATCTCTCAAAAAGATGCGGAGAAAATAGTTGGCTTTCTTAAAAAGTTTGATAAATAAAATATGATTATAACAATAATGGGCAGTTCTACTTTCGCACCGCAGATGGTTGAATACCGGGATAAATTAGTTAAACTGGGGCACAAAGTTAATTTGCACGAGCATTATGTCGCTTTTGCAAACGGAGAAGGCAAGGACCTACTTGATCGTATGACGAAAGAGCATGCCGCAGTTAAAAAGGAATATAATTACATCAAATATCATTATAATGAGATAATCAACAGCGATGCCATTTTGGTTTTAAACTTCGATAAAAACCAAATTAAAAACTATATCGGCGGTAATACATTAATAGAGATCGGCCAGGCATATGTTAATAACAAGAAGATTTTTTTGTTGAATCCAGTTCCGGATATGAATTACAGGGATGAAATTGAAGCTATGGAGCCAATAGTGATCAACAATGATTTATCTAAGATAAATTAAATGGAAATAAAAGAAATAAAAGATAAGAATACCTGGGAGAACTTTTTGGAACAGTGCAAAGAAAAAACATTTCTCCAATCCTGGAATTGGGGAGAATTCCAAAAACTTGACGGAAACAGATTCTGGCGTTTTGGAGTCTATAGCAATAACAATCTTGTCAGCGTTGCTTTAGTCACTAAGATTAAAGCAAAAAGAGGAACCTTCTTATTCATCCCTCATGGACCCATATCAAAGGACAAAACAGAGGTTAGTAATTTCCAGGTATTGGATGCACTATTGAAAGAACTTAAGGGGCTGGCTAAAAGTGAATCTGCAAGCTTTATCAGGGTTTCACCAATCTGGGAAGGAAACGAGATTGATAGCAAAACATTTCTTGGTCTGGGATTCAGGGAAGCACCGATTCATATGCATGCCGAGGTAACCTGGGAGCTGGATATCCAGCCGTCAGAAGAAGAGCTTTTAAAGGGTATGCGGAAAACCACCCGTTATCTAATCCGCCAGGCAGAAAAAAACAAAGATATCCAAATTGTTAAAAGCCATAGGATTGAAGATCTGGAAAAATTCAACGAGGTATATGTCGAAACGGCAAAACGCCATAACTTTGTCATTTTTCCAATGAGATACTTGAAGAATGAATTTTCAGCTTTTTCCGAAGACAATCAGATTTTGATTTTTCTTGGAAAGTATAAAAATGAAGTTGTTTCTTCAGCTATTTTTGTTTTCTGGCAGAATATAGCTTTTTATCATCATTCCGGTTCTCTTTCAAAATATGCAAAGATTCCGGTTTCTTACCTTCTGCAATGGGAAGCGATAAAAGAAGCGAAGAAAAGAGGCTGCGCTTTATATAACTTCTGGGGGATTGCCGAAGACGATTGGAAGATAGAAATTGGAAGCTTGAAGATCGGCAAGCATCCCTGGGCTGGGCTGACTCATTTTAAAATGGGTTTTGGTGGTTATCGCAGAAAGCTGGTTAAAACCCAGGATTTTGTCCTCTCTTTAAAATACTGGCCTAATTATATAATCGAAAAGATAAGAAAAATTAAACGAGGGCTTTAAAATGAAGAGAACCCGTCCCCATCGAATAAAACGGAAGAAGCCGATTTTTAAAAGACCAGTTTTCTGGCTGGTGTTTTTTTCTTTGTTGCTGATAATAACGGCCACATATTTTCTTGTTTTCTTTGGAAAAATCCAGATTAAAGAAGTCAATATTTATGGAAACGAAAAGGTTCCAACAGAAGAATTAAAGGAATTGGTTTCAGAAAAGATCAAACAAAAGTTTTTGTTTCTGGATTCTCAGAGTATATTTTTAGTTAATTTAGCCAGAATAAAAGAGTCTATCTTAGGGCAATATCCTGATGTTGATTCCGTGGAAATGAAAAGGATACTGCCGAGCACTTTGATTGTTGATGTAAAAGAAAGGGAGCCTCTTGCGATTTTTTGCAATAAAACAGAGTGTTTTTTCATTGATAAAAAAGGAGTAGCTTTTGAAAAAATAGCTGGTACTGTTGATGGATTTTCTATTGTGCGACAATTTGAAGAAAAAGAAATAATACTGGGAGAAGAAGTTGTTAAAAAAGAAACTATGGAATCTATTTCTAAGATTTTGGAGAACTTCCAGGAGAAATTAGAAATAGGCGTTGAAGAGTTTAATATTTCTTCTTTGACGAGATTAAATGTAAAAACAGATGAAAACTGGCAGGTCTATTTCGATATTAATTCTGATATAGATCTGCAGATAACAAAGCTTGATCTGCTTTTAGAGAAGGAGATCTCTCAATCGGATAGGGAAGACCTGGAATACATCGATTTGAGATTCAAACGAGTCTATTATAAGTAACTCTTTACTTATTGATAGTTTCTCACAGATGTATTATAGTCTAAGCAGAACATTACAATATTAACCCCTTGAAAAGGAGTAAGTATGGAAGTAAAAACAACAGCGGAACTGCAGGCAATGTATGATTTTGTCGGTCCCTTTTTCGAAGGACTGGCTTGGGTCAGAAAGGACGGCAGATGGTTTCAGATCCATCTTGACGGCACCCCTGCCTGCGAGCAGAGGCACAATTGCTTTGTTGATGAAGTGGCTTTGGTTCGTAGGAACGGCAGGTATTTTCGTATTCGTCCCGATGAAATAAGAGCAACTGACTTCCACGTAATATCAACCCCCTAAAAAGGAGCAAGCGATGGAAGCAAAAATAATGGAAGAATTGGAAGCGATGTATGACTTGGTTGGTTCCTTCTCTGAGGAAGGACTGGCTCAAGTCAGCAAAGACGACACATGTTTCCATATTCGTCTCGACGGCACTCCCGCCTACGAAGAGAGGTTTGACGATGCCGGTTTCTTCTCCGGAGGACTGGCTTGGGTCAGAAAGGGAAACGAGAGTTTCCATATCCTTCCCAATGGCGCTCCTGCCTATAATGAGAGATATGACGAGGTCGGTTCCTTCCTCGAAGGACTGGCTCGAGTCTGCAAAAACCATCAATGGTTTCACATCCTTCCTAACGGCACTCCTGCCTATAAAGAGAGGTATGAGAAAGTCGGTCCCTTCTCTGAAGGACTGGCTTGGGTCAAGAAGGATGGCAAAGAGTTTCACATCCTTCCCGATGGCACCCCTGCCTACGTGGAGAGGTTTGACGTAGTCAGTTCTTTCTCTGAAGGACTGGCTCGAGTCAGCAAAGACGGCATGGAATTCCACATCCGTCCTAATGGCACTCCTGCCTACAGACAAAGGTATAACAGCGTCGGCTCATTCTCCAAAGGAAGGGCTGAGGTTTGCAAGGACGGCGATTGGTTCAAAATCCGTCCTGATGGGACAAGGGCGAGATAGTTTTCACGCACGCAAAACCCCCTGTATGGGAAATCTCGCAAGAGAAATCTCGTACATGGGGTTCTTTTTTTAATTTCTTCTTTCAAACGCATTCTCTAGGGTTTCTTCATCGGCATATTCAAGTTCACCGCCGACAGGAAGACCTAGTCCAAGATGAGTAATCTTGGGGAGATTGTCTTTGAGAGTTTTTTTAATTGTTTTTTCAATTAAGATTGAAGTTGCTTTTCCTTCCGGTGTCGGATTGATGGCAATAATGATCTCCTTGAAAATCGTTATTATCCCGAAACCCTGCGGGCTTCTCAAGCGATCTCCTAATTCTTCTACCCTTAACTTTTCTATATCATTCTTTTTTAATGTCGCTACTGTTCCGCCGAAGATGAAATAAAGGCCGCGGTATTTCTTTGTTTTTTCGATTGAAATCAAATCAGTCTCTTTTTCAACAACGCAGAGCGAGCTTCTGTCCCGGCTGTTATTCTCGCAAATCTCACAGAGAGTTTTTTCAGAATCGCTTGTTTCAAACGGATTAAAGCAGAAAGAGCAGAACCTTATCTTGCTTTTGAGTTCTTGGATAGAAGCGACCAGTTCCTCTACTTTTTCCTTCGGCAGCTGGATTAAATAAAAAACAAACCGGCTGGCGGTTCTTGGTCCGATAGTAGGGAATTCGGAAAACAAATTAACAAGTTTCTGTACGGATTTTGAAAACATTACTCTGTTGCGTAATCTTCTTTTTCTAAGTCTCTGAAGGTTGTTCTATTTTCGTCAAAGTATAGATCTACTTCTCCGACCGGCCCGTTTCTATGCTTTGCGATTATGATCTTAGCAATATTTTTGTTCTCTGTATTATCCATATACTTATCCTCCCTGTAGATAAACAAAACAACATCCGCATCCTGCTCGATTGAACCAGATTCGCGAAGGTCAGATAATCGCGGTATCTGGGGAGTCCGGCTTTCAACCGCCCTTGATAATTGTGAAACCGCTAGAATTGGTATATTTAATTCCTTAGCTAAGGCTTTAAGCGCTCTTGAAATTTCAGTTACTTGCTGGACTGCGCTGTAGTTTCTGCTTGTCGAATCCATTAATTGCAGATAGTCGACAATTAGCAATCCTAGGCCTCTTTCTGCCTGTAATCGCCTTGCCATGGTTCTCATTTGAAGTATATTTACCATGCCTGCGTCGTCAATATATATGGGTGCCTCTGAAAGATGGCCCATTGCTTCCTGGAGAAGAGTAAAGTCGTTTTGCGCACCTTCAGCTGATAAGTTGCCAGATCTAAGCTTCCATGAATCAACGCCAGACTGGGCGGAAAGAACTCTATCTACGAGCTGATCCTTCGACATTTCTAGACTGAATATGCCGACGGGGATATTTTGATTAACGGCAATCTGCCTAGCAATATCTAATGCTAATGACGTTTTACCCATTGCCGGCCGGGCAGCTAGGATGATAAGATCTGATTTCTGCAAGCCTGATAATTTTTTATCCAGATCCCTGAAACCGGTGGGAACGCCTCTTAAAGCGCCTTTATGTTTTGAAAGTTCGTCTAATCTGTTGAAAACTTCCGGTAAGACGTCTTTAATTGAAACAAAGTTCTGGGTCAGAGAATTTTGGCCGATATTGAGAATTGCTTTTTCAGCTTTATCCAGTAAAACATCAACGTCTTCTGATTCATCAAAAGCCGCCAATCCTATTTCATCAGAAGTTTCGATTAAATCTCTCAAGACTTTTTTAGCTCTGACTATTTTTGCATAGTTTAAAACGTGAGTGGCAGTCGGGACAGTATTAATAAGAGATGTCAGATAGCTTGAACCGCCGATTTCTTCTATTTTGTTTTTTTCTTTCAAACGGCTGGTCATAGAAAGAATATCAATCGGTTCCATTTTCTGATAAAGCTCAGTCATCACCTGGTATATTTCTTTATGGATATTTTTGTAGAAATCATCAGCTTTAACAAAATCAGCCACTTTAATAATGGCGTTTTTATCTAGCATCAAGCATCCGAGCAGGCTCTGTTCTGCTTCAACGTTTTGAGGAGGAAGTTTTTCTGGCGAATCTTTTGGCATATGTAACTCCTATATATCAAAAATATAAAGTTCTAGCAAGTTCTGAGGTACTTGACAATATTCCAACATCTGGTATACTGTATTTTATACAGTTCTTTGAGAAAATGATAGGTCATAGCTTATAGGAAATCTAAATGGTTTTCTGCAAGCTGTGATCTATCCGAATGGTTCGGATGAACAGAAACAAACAACGAGCAAAGGAGGATTCATCGTGGCTAACGGGATTCGTGCAGCACGTCACTTCAAGGAGCTCTCGGGCCCCCTGGAGAACGGAGGAAGCCTCTGGGCTTTCTCCAACATGTTCACGCGACGGCTAGCGCACCACATCGATCGGCGGTTTGCCCACCACCAACTGGCGAGCCTGTCTCTCGACGACACCGTCAAGGATGACGGTCGCACCAAGGTCAGACAACCCACGCCCAGTCGGCCAGTCTTCGACTGGATGTCCGCGAAGGCTCGCGGATGCGGCTGCGTCCAAGCGACCGTCAACCATCTCTACTTCATGTAGAGCCTCTCCGAACCAAATGCCGTCTTCGCACCTGCGGGGAAGGCTTTTGTGTTATAGTTTTTTGATTATAGAACCTTCTTGAGTGTCTTCAACTGTGTACCCGTCATTTTCTATTTTCTTTCTCAATTCATCAGCTTTCTGCCAATCTTTGATTTTTCTTGCTTGCTCTCTTTCTTCGGCAAGTTTTTTTATTCCAGCCGGAATGGCTTGTTTTTTTGTTTCTTTCAGTTTAAATCCGAAAACTTTATCGAAATCCAATAAAAGAGTGTATTTCTCTTTTCCTGAAATCTTCTGGTCTTTTATCATCTGCCAGGCTAGAGCAATGGCCTGAGGAAAGTTTAGATCATTTCCTATCAGTTCAGCAAATTCTTTTTTGTATTTATCAATGTTCTTCTTTTTAATCTTTCCTTTATCTGCTTTGAATTCTAAAAGCTTTTCTCTCAAGTTATTCAAAGCATTCTGGCTGGCTTCCAAGCCCTGCCAGGAGAAATTCAATCCCTGCCTGTAATGAGACGTCAAAGCCAGATATCTGAAAGCCAGGGGATCAAAACCCTTTTCAACTAAATCCTGGGTTAAGATAATATTCCCCAAGCTTTTGCTGACTTTTATATTATCTATCAGAAGCCATTCGTTGTGAAGCCAATAATTCGCTGTCTGTTTGCCAAAAGCTCCGAAAGCCTGAGCGATTTCATTCGTATGATGAACTGGAACGTGTTCTATACCGCCGGTATGGATATCAAAACGGTTTCCAAGATATTTTGTCGACATAGCTGTGCATTCAATATGCCAGCCAGGAAAGCCTGAGCCCCAAGGCGATTCCCATTTCATAATGTGTTCGGGCTGGTTTGTCACCCAGAGAAGGAAATCCCAAGGTTTCTTTTTTTCTTGGTCGATATCGACTCTTGCTCCGGCATTCTGCTTTTCAAGGTTTAATCTGGAGAACTTAGAATAATCAGGAAACTTTGATGTGTCAAAGACAAGACCAGTTTTTGTTTTATAGGTAAATCCGTTCTTTTCTATTTTCTTTATCAATTCAATCTGTTCTTTTACATGTTCAGTCGCCCGGCAAAGGACATCAGGCCTCTGAATATTCAGCAGATCCAGGCTTTCAATAAACTGATTCATATATTTCTGAGCAATATCCCAGACTGATTTGCCTTCTCTTTTCGCCCCTTTTTCCATTTTATCCTCGCCAGAATCTTCATCAGAGGTCATGTGGCCGACATCAGTGATATTCATTACCCATTTGACCTTGAAGCCGGAGTATTTCAAGAAATTGATCATCGTGCTCCATTGGACATAGGCGTACATATTCCCAATGTGTTGATTCCAATAAACTGTCGGACCGCAGCTGTAAATGCCGACTTTATTCTTTTTTATCGGTTTGAATTCTTCTTTTTTCCTTGTGAGAGTGTTATATATCTTAATCATTGCGAATTTTTGGCGACGGACTTATAAAGTTTAAAATTAAGTTTAGAAAAGCGAAAAGAACGCCGAAGTATAAGAGAATGATAGAAAACTGGGAAGGAGAATCTGGAAAATTGAATAGGATTATTAATGCGAAAGCAACGCATTCAATAACCATTTTCGTCTTGCCGAAGATATTCGCCTGGATGACTCTTTTCGCTGCTTTATAGTAGATCAGGACTAGGCCGGAAAGTAGCTCCGGCAATATCAAATAGAATAACAGCCAGAAATGGCTTTCTATCAAGATAAAGATTGCAACAGGAAGAATCAATATTTTATCTGCAAGTATATCCAGGAATGCTCCCAGATGGGTTTTTTCATTTAAAGCCCTGGCTACTGAACCGTCGAAAAGATCTAGTAGAGATGCAACAAGGAAGATTATAATAAGCCAGAGCCTGCTTTGGAAATCATTTAGAAATAGATAGATGAGCAATATGGCCAGGATAATTCTGAGAATAGTCAGGTGGTTGGGCAGAATCCATCTCGGCCAGTATTTTTTTATAAAAGGAAAAAGCATCTTATCGCGAAGACCATCTATTTTTTCCAGGAATGATTTTAGTTCGAAAAACATATGTTTAATAATATGTTAACACAGAATTGTTTCTTTCCAAAACAATTTATGATAAGCTGATTGAATAAAGTATGAAACTAACGGATATATTAATAACAATTATCTGTGGGGAAGCGTTGGCTT
>Ga0247840_10007324_pt1 | contig 15400 bp, 8 predicted proteins | sample LaCruzMarch2015__FD_192404 | JGI IMG/M metagenome (GOLD analysis project Ga0247840, IMG submission 192404) | Freshwater microbial communities from meromictic Lake La Cruz, Castile-La Mancha, Spain - LaCruzMarch2015_17m | ecosystem: Environmental > Aquatic > Freshwater > Lake | place: Spain...
TGATGCCGGGTCGCGCACCTTCACCCTGCTCGCCAGCGTGATTGAAACCTGTCGCCAGCGCGGCCAGGTGCCGTGGCCCTATCTGGCCGGCGTGATCGCTGAGCGCCGCGCGGTCGCGCGGCCGCTCCGCTGCCGGCTCCAATGCCGGGTGTCTGAACGGCTACCCGTAGACGGGAAAGCACAGCGACTGATAGACAAAGAGGAACAGGTCAAGCGCGGCAAACACCACCAGGCCCGAGTAAGTCAGCGGGACCGTCAACACGTTGAGCGGCCGGGCCTGTGCGAGGTAGCGAACGAGCCCGGTCTTGAACCGGTGCTGCTGAAGTGTCACCTCCTCGGCAAAGCGGACCCGCTTCTTTTCGATGATATATTGGAACGCCTCCCGCTTCTTCAGAAACTCCTGTTCCAATTCGTCTTCCAGTTCACTGATCCGGCGGATCAGTTCGTCGATCTGACGAGTCATGCGGGTGCTCCTGGTTGCATCGGTGGTTGGCGTGAGACCATCCCCGCGACATGAATAGCAATGATGAACCGGCGTTCGCGCGTTACATCGGCATCGACTACTCGGGCCGAGCCGATCGGCCGGCGCGGGGCGTACCAGACCGGGCACCGTCCGGGAGACAGCACGCGGCAGACGGGAACTCGCCATTTGGCGGCCAAGGCCGGAGAAGCGGGCGGGGTCAGGCGCCGGGCTCCCCCAGTGCGCGCTCGGTGGTGCCCAGGGCATAGGGCTGGCCGGCGGGGTCGAGCAGCAGCGTGACCACCAGCGACACCTCCAACTCGCGGCCGTCGCGGTGGCGGCGCAGGGTCCGGTAGGGCGCAAGCGGCTGCCCCTGGCCGCGTCCGTTGCGGACCTGGAGCAGCATCCGCTCATGCTCCGCCAGTGCCCCCGCGGGGATCAGTTGACGGATGTTGAGCGCCAGGGCCTCGGCCTCGCTGTAGCCGTAGGCGCGCGCCGCGGCCGGATTCCAGGCCAGGATGTGGCCGTCGAACCGCTGCACCGTCATGGCGTCCATGGCGTCGCGCACCAGGGTTGCGAGGCGCCGCTCCTCGGCCAGGGCGGCGCGCAGGCGCTCGGCGTCCTTGATCTCGTCGATCTCCGTGAAGACGATCACGGCCCCGTCGATCCGGTGGTCCAGGGTCTTGTAGGGCCGCACCCGCACCGAGTACCAGTGACCCAGGTTGTCCTGCAGCTCCAGGCTCTCCACGCTCAGATCCTCGATCGCCCGCCGCACCAGTGACTCCAGGTTCGGGACCTCCAGATTGGGCTTGATGTTGCCGATCGGCCTCCCCAGGTCCGCGCCGATCAGGTTCAGCAGGCGCTGCGCCGGGGGGGTGAACTGGCGGATGCGCAGGTCCTTATCCAACATCAGGATCGGCAGGCTGATACTGGCCAGCATGTTGGTGATGTCGTTGTTGGCGGCGGCCAGGGCCACATTGCGGTGCCCCAGCTCGTCGTTGACGGTAGCCAGTTCCTCGTTGGTGGACTGGAGTTCCTCCTTGGCGGTCTCCAACTCCTCGTTGCCGCTCTGCAACTCCTCGTTGGCGGATTGGATCTCCTCGTTCAGGGAGCGCAACTCCTCGTTGGTCCCGTCCTGCTCGGCGATGGCCGCCTGCATGTACTCGCGCGTGGTCGACAGCTCCTGTTCCAGGACGGCGATACGCAGATCCGCGTCGGCCGCGGCCCCGCCCGGTCCGGGCGGCGCCGACCGGCCCGGCTCCGGGTGCCCTGCGGCCCCGCAGTGCGGACGTTCAAGCTCATCGAACAGCACCAGCCAACAGGGCTCGGCAGCGGTCGGCAGCGGCAGGACATGGAGATCGACCAGGCCCTCACCGCCCTCGTATCCGTAGTCCACGCCGCGTTGATGCACCGGGCCCCCGGATTGCTGGGCCTGCGCCAGCGCGTCGCGCAAGGAGGTGAAGAGCCGGCGGCGGACCATCTTGAGCAGATGCAGGCTCGCCGCCCCCGGGGCCGGCTCCAGGTAACGCCCTGTCTGGCCACGGAAATGCAGGCACTCCAGGTCCGCGTTGACGATCACCCCCGGCGGGCTATAGCGGGCCAGGACCAGCGCGTCCGCCTCCTGTTGGGGGCTGCGGGCCGGGCTGCCCAACCGGGGGGGCAGCCGCGTTTCAATCGGGCGCTCGGTCAGCCCGTCCTGCACCGGGGTGCGCGAGGTGAAGGCATAGCCCGGATACCCGGCGACTGACTTCTTGGCGTAGAGCTTGCTCGGCTGATCCACCAGGGCGAACAGGTCCGCCTGGTGGCCGATGCTCTCGGAGCTTCCGAGCATCAGAAAGCACCCCGGTTCCAAGGCATAATGGAACACCTGCAAGACCCGCTTCTGCAACATCTGGCCCATGTAGATCAGCATATTGCGGCAGCACACCAGGTCCAGCCGGGAGAACGGGGGGTCTTTGGCGACGTTCTGGACTGCAAAGATACAGAGATCCCGCACGGCCTTGTTCACCTGATAGCCGCCGGTGACCTTGACGAAGAAGCGCCGCAGCCGCTCCGAGGAGACCTCCGCGCTGATCCGCTCCGGGTAGACCCCGCGGCGTGCGACCGCGATCGCCCGCTCATCGATGTCGGTGGCGAAGACCTGGATCGCGGCGGCCTGCGCCGGCGTACCCTCCTCGTCGGTCAGGTATTCGAGCAGCGTCATGACCAGTGAATAGGGCTCCTCCCCGGTCGAGCAGGCCGGGACCCAGATGCGTACCTGGATCAGGGGCGCACCCGAAGCCGAACCCCCGGCCGCGACCCGCGCCTGGTGGGCGGCGAAGAGCCGCGGCAGGACCAGGGTGCGCAGGGCCGTGAAGGTCTCCGGGTCGCGGAAAAAGCTGGTCACCTGGATCAGCAAGTCCTGGAACAGTGCGTCCAGCTCCGCCGGGGTCGTCTGCAGATAGCGCACATAGTCGACCAGGCGGTCGAGTTTGTGGACCAGCATGCGGCGGCGGATGCGCCGCCGGATGGTGGTCTGCTTATAGAGCGCGAAGTCGTTGCCCGTGCGCGAGCGTAGCAGCAGATAGATTTTGCTGAGCGCCTGCGCGGCCTCGTCCCCCAGCTCGACCTCCGCCGCCAGGCGCTGGTGCAGCAGGGGGTGCCGGGCAATACGCGCCAACTCCGCGGCGATCTCCTCGGGCGGCAGCACCAGGTCCGCGCAGCCCGCCGCCACCGCGCTCCCCGGCATCCCCCAGAAGGCGGCGCTGGCCTGGTCCTGGACCAGGGTGAGCCCGCCGGCCGCCTTGATGGCGATCAACCCGGCGGTCCCGTCGGAGGCGGTCCCGGAGAGGACCACCCCGATCGCCTGGCCGCCCCGGTCCTGGGCCAGGCTGCGCAGGAACTCGTCCACCGGCAGGTGGCGCCCGCGCTCGACGATCCGCTCCAGGATCTGCAGGCGCCCGTGCATGATCCCGAGCGTCACGTTGGGCGGAATCGTATAGACCTGATTGGGCTCCACCGCCAGGCCGTCGGTGGCCTCGGTCACCGGCATCCGGGTGGCGTTGCCGATCAGCTCCGCGAGCAGGCTCGGGTGCAGGGGGTCTAAGTGCTGGACCAGGACAAAGGCCATGCCGGTATCCACCGGCAGACACTCCATCAGCCGCCGATAGGCATCAAGCCCCCCCGCCGAGGCACCGATCCCCACCACCGGGAAGGCCGCGGCCGGGTCTGGAGGCTGATCCGGAGACTGATCGGGTTCCCCCAGGGCCGCAGTTGGCCCACTATCGGGTGCCGCGGTCGCTTCGGGCGTCAGCGCTTTCGTGGGCATATGCTCGCTCCTGGGTTGGCTGTTCGGTGCCGGTGCCGCCTGCTCAGCACGGGCCATCGTTCGAGCTGCTGGAGGTGGGTCCGGGCGACGCGGGTGGCAGATAGGCGAGCACGAGCGCATACAGGGCGTCCGGATCGACCGGCTTGGGGATGAAGTCGGTCATGCCCGCCGCCAGGCATCGCGCCCGGTCCTCCGTGAAGGCGTTGGCGGTGGCGGCGATGATCGGCACCCGCGCGCCGTTGGGCAACTGGCGGATGCGTCGCGCCGCGTCGAGCCCATCCAGTACGGGCATCTGCATGTCCATCAGGATCAGGTCGTAGTCGGTGCGCGTCGCCATCGCCAGCGCCTGCGCTCCGTCGGCGGCCACGTCGACCGTCAGTCCCACATCGGCCAGCAGCTCGCGCAACAGCTCCCGATTGATGGGTTCATCCTCCGCGACCAGGAGCCGGGCCCGGGGGTGGCGGGTCCGCAGTTGCTCCTCGGCAGGGCGCGTGGCGGGTTCCGCCGCCGGGGTCACACGCCCCTTGGTCTTGGCCAGGCGGACGGTGAACCAGAAGGTGCTGCCCGTCCCAAGCTCACTGTCGACCCCCAGGGTGCCGCCCATGAGCTCGGCCAGCCGCCGGCTGACCGCCAATCCCAGACCGGTGCCGCCGTACCGGCGCGTCGTGGAGCTATCGGCCTGCTCGAAGGCGGTGAAGAGCCGCGGCTGATCCGCGGGGGCAATGCCGATGCCGGTGTCCTGGACCTCGAAGCGCAGGACCACGTCCGTTTCATGCTCCTCGACCAGCCGGGCGCGCACCGTGACGGACCCCCGGGCCGTGAACTTGGTGGCGTTGCCGGCGAGGTTGAACAGGATCTGCGCCAGACGCCCGGCATCGCCTTGCAGCGACCGGTGCGCGAGATCGGGGCGGATGTCGATCACCAACTCCAGGGACTTTTCGGCCACGCCGGGGCCGATCAGGTCGGTCAGGTCCGCCAAGACATCTTCCAGGTTGAAGGCCGCTGTTCCGAGGGTGAGGCGGTCGGCCTCGATCTTGGAGAGGTCCAGTATGTCGTTGATCACCGCGAGCAGGTGCTGGGCGGCCTGGTTGGCCTTGTGCAGCTGATCGATCTGTTTGGCGTCGGTGGCGCGGCGCAGCGCCAGGGTGTTCATGCCCATGATCGCGTTCATGGGCGTGCGCAGCTCGTGGCTCATGTTGGCGAGGAAGGTGCTTTTGGCCCGGTTGGCTGCTTCGGCGGCGTCCTTGGCGGCGACGAGCGCCGCGGTGCGCGCGTCCACCAACGCCTCCAGGTGCTGCCGATACTGGGCGAGCTCGGCCTCGACTTGGCGCCGCGCGGTGATGTCCAACAGAATCACGCGGCAGGTGCTGGGCGCCCCGGCCGCGCCGCGATTCTCTCGGCGGATCACCAGCTGCAGGTCGCGCCGGGGCGCTGGTGGGCGCCCCAGACAGACCTCGATGGACTCCTCCTCATCCGTCAACAGCACCCGCGCGAGACTGGCGAGCAGGTCGCGTTTGCCCTCGTGGGTCAGTCGCATGCCCAGGAACAGGTCCGGCCCCCGGCCCCGCTCTGCCCCCAGCAACCGAGCGGCCGTCAGGTTCATCCGGGTGATCCGACTCTCGCGGGTGAGCGTGGCATAGCCCACTGGGGCAAAGTCGTAGAGGTCGGCGTAGCGGTCGCGGGACTCCTCCAGCGCCTGCTGGGCCTCGCGCAACGCCCGGTTCTGGAGTTCCAGCTCGATCTGGTGGACCTGCAGCTCATGGATGAGCCGTTCGGCCGCCGCGGGCGTGAGGGCATCCCGCTGCGCGGCACTCAGGGCCCCGACCCGTGCTTGCGCCTGTTGGCGCAGGTCGTGCTCCCATTGCGCCGGCGCGGCTGGCGGGTCCGCCGGCATCTGACGGGGGTCGTCGGAGCGGGGCATGGAGTGTCTCCGTAGGGGGGCGACCGGACAGTGTTCAGTCAGGCCCCTATCTTACCCCAATCACCTGGCGCGTCGGCGCGCGGGTTCGCCCGTCGCGACCCGCAGCGCCGATCCGGGCGCCCGCAACGTCGTCAGGTCTTACCTCTGCACCAGCGTCTTCAACTGCTCCAGCAGGGCGTCCCGCAGGCCATGGAGTTCACCGCGCTTCGCCAGTGCCTCAGAGTCCCGCCCCGTGGTATGGAGGACGCACAACTCAGACGCCAGTGCGTGTAACTGCCGGTGCAGTTGTTCGATGACCTGGAAGGCGGGCTGCGCACCAGAGCGGGTCAGGCACTCGTCTTCCAGCCACATGCCGAAACGGCACTGGTGGTGATCCAGGGGTGGCGGGGTTTCACGCTTCCCAGTGAGGTAGCTTTCCAGGGCGTTTACCCAGGTGCGGTGTGCAGTGCCCGCAAAGAGCAGCGGGAGATCGCGGCGGTGCACCGGTGGCTGACCGATCCAGACCGGATTGGGCCGCCAGGTCGCCGCCCAGCCGGGGAAGTCGGCGGCCGGCATGGGGCGGGCAATGCCATACCCCTGGGCCAACTCGCAGCCGAGCTGCAACAGCATTTCGCCCTGTTCCACGGTCTCCACCCCTTCGGCGATGGCGTGGCGGCTGAAGACCCTGGCCAGCCCCAGCATACCCTCCAGAATGGCCAGATCATCCGGATCATCGAACATGTCATGCACGAAGCTCCGGTCGATCTTGATCGGGATGGCCGGCAGGCGTTTGAGGTAGGTCAGCGACGCATAGCCCGCGCCGAAATCGCCCAGCGCACACGGCACTCCAATCGCGCGGCAGGCTTCGATCACCTGGGATATCAAGGCCACGTCGGCCAGGGCGCTGGTCTCCAGCACCTCCAGTTCGAGATCACCCGACCTGTGGTTCGGATGTGCCGCCAGCATCGCGCGCAGCCGCGCGACGAAGTCCGCCTGCTGCAACTGACGGGTACTGACATTGACGCTGACCGGGGTCTCCAGTCCGGCCGCCCGCCAGCGCTCGATCTGGGTCAAGGCACTGTCGAGCACCCACTCACCCAGTTCGATCGCTAACGGATGATCCTTGATCACTGGCAGGAACTCCGCCGGCAGCAGCAGACCGCGTTGCGGGTGTTGCCAGCGGATCAGGGCTTCGGCACCGATGACCGTCCCCGTGCGCATGTTCACCTTGGGCTGGTAATACAGCACGAATTCGTGCGCGGTGAGGCCGTAGCGGATACGCTCCAGGCGTTCGTGATGGTCGCGGACGCTGCGGTCCGACTCGGCGTCGAACACGTGGTACCGGTTCTTGCCCTCCAGCTTGGCCTGATACATGGCTTGGTCCGCTTGGCGCAGCAGTTGCTCCGGATCGAGGGCGTCGGCCTGCGGGTAGAAGGTCACGCCGACACTGGCGGAAACCTGCAGCAGGTGGTCACCGACCGGCACCGCCTGGGCCGCGGCAGCGAGCAGACGGACGAGCGGCGGCACGCTGGCTTGGCGGTCGGCCAGGTCGAGCAGCACGGCGACGAACTCGTCGCCACCGATGCGGGCGAGGGTGTCGCCCTCGCGCAGGGCCTGCTGCATGCAGGTCGCCGCGGCGATCAACAACTGGTCCCCCGCGGCGTGTCCGTGGCAGTCGTTGATGGCCTTGAAGCCGTCCAGATCAAGAAAGGCCACGGCGAGCAGGCGGGCGTGCCGCTGCGCCTGGCCCATCCCCTCGCGCAGGCGGTCGATCAACAGCGCACGGTTGGGCAGGCTGGTCAGCACATCGTAGTGGGCGATGTGCTGCAACTGGCGCTCATGCTCCTTGATCTGGGTGATGTCCGAGCACAGCGCCACGTACTGCAGGGTGTCGCCTTGGGCATCGCGCACGGCGCTGATGGTCTGCATCACGGGGTACACCTCACCGTTCTTACGCCGGTTCCAGACCTCGCCGGACCATTGGCCTTGTTCGACCAGCGCGCCCCACATGGCGGTGTAGAACGATCTTGCCTGGCGGCCGGAGTCGAAGATGCGTGGCTTGCGGCCCACGACCTCGTCGCGGCTGTAACCGGAGATCCGGCTGAATGCCTCATTGATATCGATGATGGTACCGTCGGTAGCGGTGATCATGATGCCTTCACAGGCATGGGTGAAGACGCTGGCGGCAAGGCCGAGTTTCTCTTCGACCCGTTTGCGCTCGGCGATGTCATGAACAGTTGCCATCAGGAAGACTTCACCTTTCAGTGCGATGGCACCGAGCAGCACCTCGGCGATGAAGGGTTGGCCGGGCCTTGATCATAAATCCGCCCACCCCGTTCAGTCCCGGAGTCGCCGATCCCTTTAAGAACATCCACTTGCGCGCTCAAGCCCACATTGAGCGGCTGGCCTTGGGCGGATTTATGATCAAGGCCGGTTGGCCGCTATCTGCACGTTTGTGCATCCATTCGAAACGGCAGTGACCGTTCTGCATCGCTAAGGCGATATGCCGGCTGGCCAGCGTCATCGAATCCGTGCCGCACGGCTGCTGCGGCGGCGATAAATCGGCGGGGTGATAGGAACAGAACGCCTCCCGTGTCGCACAGCCAAATAACGTCATGGTCGCCTGGTTGCAGTCGAAGAAGCCTTTTTCGTCCAGCAGCATCACCGCGTCGGTGGTCGAATCGAACAGTGCGTGGAACTTTGCCTCGGAGCGGCGCAATGCGGTTTCCGCCTGCGCGATCGCGGTGATATCCAAGAGGACCGCGCGGCAGGCGGCCGGGGGCTGCGCGGTCGGGCCTGGGCGCTCGCGGCTGATCACCAGGCGCAGGTCGCGCCGGGTTTCCGGTGGTCGTCCCAGACGGACCTTGATGGACTCCTCCTCACCCGTCGACAGCACCCGGCCAAGGCTCGCGAGCAGAGGGCTCAAGTCCTCGTGGGCGAGCCGGGTGCCCAGTATCAGGTCCGGCACCCGTCCTCGCTCCACCCCCAACAGCCGGGCGGCGGTCAGGTTCATCCGGGTGATCCGACCCTCGCGGGTGAGCGTGGCATAGGCGACTGGGGCAAAGTCGTAGAGGTCGGCGTAGTCGTCGCGAGACTCCTCCAGTGCCCGCTGGGCCTCGCGCAGTTCCCGGTTCTGGATCTCCAGTTCGATCTGGTGGACTTGCAGGTCGTGGACGATGTCCGCGGGGTCAGCGGCGTCGGCCGCCTGGCGCCACAGCACGGCGGGCGGATCAGCCGGGGTACGGTCGGTTGGGTCCCTGAAGGACGACATGGTGGGTCCGGGGGGTAGGTACGATCCTTTCATTATAGATACTCAACCCAACCCCGTCATCGAGACTCACGAACGATCCTTGGCTAAGGTCTGGCGCATGAGCCGTTCCTCAATGATGAGCCCCCAGGCCATGGACTTTACCTTGGAGTCTTCATGGATCAACAGGCAGGGGACCAAACCTCCGGCAGGGCCGCGTGGCCGACCCGCATGTGACACCGCGCCATCTGTCTTCGCGTGCCCAAGCCTGCAGACCTCGGCTTCATCCAAAGCCCATCCGGCGTCTATACCCCACCTTTTTTCGTTCTTGTGATGACCCGCTGGAATTGAGCGCCCGGCCCCCTAGGGTGCTGGGCGCACTAAAGCATATTCGTACGCCCATTTCCCCGCCTGGTCTGTTCGCCAACCCACATAGGCCTGAGCGACCGACGCCCGGGACACCCCAGGCGCTCAGTCTCCCCTGCCGGCAACAGCGGGTTGCCTCCCCTGCCGCGCCCCGCGCCATGCCCAGCCCCGCCGCTGTCCCCACCGGGCCGACCAGGCCCCTCCCGAATGCCTATTCCGTGCCTGATCCTGAGCCGCTGGCGGCCGATCCTGGCCTACCTTCCGGTGGAGAGCGTTCCGGTGGAGAGCGTCGTACGCGACCGGCAGGACGCCTGCTATCATTGAAAGTCGCGCAGCGACGCTGTGGGAGCGGCTTCAGCCGCGACGGGCCGCCCAAGCGGCCGTGGCCTCGTCGCGGCTGAAGCCGCTCCCACGCACCCCTTTCATCGCGCGGGATGGCTGGTGTTGCTGCCATGACCGTTGGCCGGTCCGGCGGGCAGGCGCCACTGATTTCTCTTGGATATGTCGGCAACCGCCACCGGCTAACGGCCATGGCGCCCGCGCCGCCCCGAAAGATGAAAGTTGCGGGCGCCATGGCCGTTCCCTCTCCCCGACCCTCCCCCAGCGGGGGAGGGAGACGAGGAGCGCGCTCCCGGCGCGACTTTCATGGTAAAGCCTCGACCTCCGGTTGTGAAGGGACCGCTACCGGCCGGAACGATGATCAAGGCTCCGCCGCGCCGCTTGATGGGCCTCGCCGCACTGGGGTGCGGCGCTCCCGTTCGTTATCTTGGCGAGCTTGGCGCCTTGGCGTGAGACCATTCCCTCGACATGAATAGAACTGATGAACCGGCCTTCGCGCGTTATATCGGCATCGACTACTCGGGCGCCGCGACGCCAAGGTCGAGCCTCAAGGGGCTGCGTGTCTACCAGGCGGAGCGGGCGACGCTGCCCGTGGAGGTCTTGGCGCCGCCCAGCCCGCGCAAATACTGGACGCGGCGCGGTATCGCGGAATGGTTGGCGGAGCGCCTCGCCGACGACGCGCCCACGCTGGTCGGCATCGACCACGGCTTCTCGTTTCCGCTGCGCTATTTCGAGGCCCACGGACTGCCGCTCGATTGGCCGGCCTTTCTCGCGGACTTCCAGCGCCATTGGCCGACCGACCAGGACATCTATGTTGATTTTGTCCGCTACGGCGACGTTGGAACCGGCGCCGAGCGTATGGGCAATTCCCGCTGGCGGCGCCTGACCGAAGTGCGCGCGGGTACGGCCAAGTCGGTCTTCCACTTCGATGTACAAGGTTCGGTCGCCAAGTCCACGCACGCCGGCCTTCCCTGGCTGCTCTATCTTCGGCAGCACCTTGGTGAGCGGCTCCATTGCTGGCCGTTCGACGGTTGGCAGATTCCGGCAGGGCGCTCGGCGGTCGCGGAGATCTACCCAGCCCTGTGGAAGCACGCCTACCCCGCGGAGGGACGCACCCCGGACCAGCACGATGCCTGGTGCGTCGCTGCCTGGCTGCGCCAGGCGGATCTGGACGGCCGCCTGCAAGGATACCTGGCGCCCTCCCTGACGCCGCCGGAGGCTGCCCGGGCTGAAATCGAAGGCTGGATACTCGGGGTAGGGTGACGCTTCACACCGGACGCCCGAACGGACGCCTGATGACCGGAATGGGGCCTTGATCATGGTTCCGGCCGGCGGCCACCTTCTGCGGTCCCCGGCTTCAGCCTTGGTCCTGTACATCCAAGGCTGAAGCCTTGGACTCCGCTCCCGTCGGCCGGAACGATGATCGAGGCCCGAACGGGTCACTCGATCTCAAGCAATTGGATCCAGACCCGTCTATTCTCTATCGTCTGCTGCTGTCCTTACCCCTTACCCCTTACCCCTTACCCCTTACCCCTTGCCCGGAGAAACCTGTATGTCCCGACAGTTCATCGCCCGCACCGCCCTTGCCGCACTCGCCGCCGGCGCCATCGCCGTCCTGGCGGCCCCCGCATTGGCCTGCACCACGTTCCGCATCCAGTCGCAGGACGGGGCCTGGCTGGTCGCCCGCTCGATGGAGTTCGGGCAGGACCTCAAGAGCGAGGTGATGCTGGTCCCGCGCGGCTACCGGCTCACCACGACGCGCCCCGACCTCAAGCCCGGCATGGGCTGGGAGGTCAAGCACGGTTTCCTCGGCATCAACGCCTTCGGGCTGGACGTGGCGCTCGACGGGATGAATGAGGCGGGGCTGTCGGTGGGCGTGCTCTACATCCCCGGTTTTGTCGAGTATCAGCCGTTCCCGCCCGACGGCAGGCATGCGGTTTCCAACTTGGAGTTCGGCAACTGGGTGCTGAGCCAGTTCGCGACCGTGGGCGAGGTGCGCGAGGCGCTCGCCAAGGTCGCCGTCTACGACCTCGACCTGCCCCCGAGCGGCCGGCAACCGCTCCACTGGTCCATCGCCGACGCCCAGGGGGGCGCCATCGTGGTCGAATACGTGGGCGGCAAGCTGCACCTCTATGACAATCCGATCGGTGTCCTCACCAACTCCCCGACGTTCGATTGGCACCAGACGAACCTGCGCAACTATATCAACCTCACGAGCATCAACGTCGATGCGCTCAAGCTCGGGTCGACCAAGGTCCTGCCGCTCGGCCAGGGCACCGGGCTGCTCGGGCTGCCGGGTGACTACACCCCGCCCAGCCGCTTCGTGAAGGCGACCGCGCTCGCCTATGCGGCGCTGCCGGTGGCGACGGCGCCGGAGGCGGCGAACCTCGCCTTCCATATCCTGAACGCGGTCGATATCCCCGTGGGCGCGATCGTGGGGAAGGTCCCGTCGCCGACCGGCGGCGCGCCCACGCTGTCCTATGACCGCAGCGAGTGGGCGACCGTCTATGACCTCAAGGACCGGATCACCTATTTTCGGACCTATGGCGACCTGAACATCCGCAAGCTCGATCTCACCCGCTTCGACTTCGGCGGCAAGGCCATCGTGCACGTTCCCATGCCGACGACGATGCAGGCGCAGGACGTGACACCGGCGGCGGGTAACTAGGTTCGGCGGCCGACGGCCTGGGCTGGTGCCCAGACTTGCAGACTGCAATTCGGCGTGCGTGGGAGCGGCTTCAGCCGCGACGCGGCCACGGCCGCTTGCGCGGCCTCCTCGCGGCTGAAGCCGCTCCCACAGCGTGGCCGCGCGACTTGCACGGTGCCGCCTGGGGCGGACTTGCAGTCGACTTTACGGCCTCGCTGGAACAGCGGACAATCCCCAGTCGGGGAGTTTTTATTGTGGGGTCGACAAGATGAACGACACCTTGAATAAAATCAAGGCAGAAGCGCAGCGCCGCCGGGAGTCCGAGGCGATGAGGAGGGCGTCGTCGATGGATCTGGCGCAGCGCCGAAGTGCGGCGGCGATGCCGCTGTTCAAGGCGTTCAGCGATATCGAACACGCCTTTGTGCGGATCGATGTGCTCAAGCGCATCTGGCCTGAGGACTATCAACGTCGTTCCGACCGGGCGCGCGGACTGGTCGCGGGGTTTCTCGGCGGCGAGCCGCACCCCTACGGTCTGAGCTTGCACATTCCCGGCGGCAAGGCCACCTTTGAGGTGGAACTGACCTGGGATGGCAAGATCCTTTATGTGAGTTCGCGTGAAGTCAGCGGCTTGCGGCCGTGGGTCTCGAAGGTTGAGCAGCCCGAGCCCTGGCTGGAGGATTTTTGCCAGACCATGTCAACGCTGCTGGAGTTGTGATTCATGCCGGTCTCAAGCCAATAGAGAAGATGGCTCAGCCGGCGGGCCAGGCCCTTTTCCTTTAACTTTTCCTAGACCGAGCCCAGCCCGCGGAGGTGTCCATGCGCAGCGATGTGTCCCCGGTCCCGGCGGAGGACCCCGGGGACTATTTCCGGTTGGTGACCGACACGATCACCGAGGTCTTCTGGATGGCGGACGTGGCCACCAAGCGGACCTTCTATGTCAGTCCGGCCTACGAGCGGATTTGGCAGCGTCCGGTGGCCGAACTCTATGCGAACCCACGCTCCTTCATCGCTTCCATTCACCCCGACGACCGTGACGCCTTTCTGGCGGAACTGACCAAGAAGGAGCAATCGGTCGCGTTCGATCATGAATACCGGATCCTGCGGCCGGATGGTTCCATCCGCTGGATTTGGGATCGTGGTTTCCCGGTCGTCGACTCCGACGGGCGGATCAGCCGCTACGTCGGTCTGGCGCAGGACATCACCGAACGCAAACAGGCCGAGGCCATGCAGGCCTTTTTGGCCCAGAGCGCCAGCGCGGTGCTGGAGCCGTCATTCTTTCATGCCCTGGCACGCTTTCTGGCGGCAAACCTGGGCCTGTTCTATGTCTGCATCGATCGTCTCGAAGGCGATGGATTGAATGCGCGCACCCTCGCCGTCTGGTGCGATGGGCATTTCGAGGACAATGTGACCTACGCCCTGAAGGACACGCCCTGCGGATCGGTGGTGGGCCGGCAGGTCTGTTGCTTCCCGGCCCGCGTGTGCGAATGCTTCCCGCACGACCAGGTGCTCCAGGACCTGGGGGCGGAGAGTTACATCGGCGCCACGCTTTGGAACCATGCCGGGGCGCCGATCGGCCTGATCGCGCTGATCGGGAGGGCGCCGCTGACCAACCGACCACTCGTTGAAAACATCCTGAAGCAGGTGGCGATCCGGGCGGCGGGTGAATTGGAGCGGCTCTTGGTGGAAGAGACGCTGCGCGAGAGCGAACAGCATTACCGCACCCTGGCCAACAGCGGTTCGACGCTGATCCGGACCTCGGACGTGAACAACCACTGCAACTATGTCAACGAACCCTGGACGCGGTTTACCGGGCAATCGCCGGAGCAGGCGCGCGGCCACGGCTGGACCGATGGCATACATCCGCAGGACCTGGTGCGGTGTGGTCCGCTGTATGCCGCCGCATTCGCTCGCCGCCAGCCCTTCAGCATGGACTATCGGGTGCGTCATGCCGACGGTTCCTGGCGTTGGCTGCGCGACGACGGCAATCCGCGCTATGACACTCAGGGGGCCTTTCTCGGGTATATCGGTTATTGCATCGACATCACCGAACAGCGGGCGGCGAGCGATGAACTGGAGCGCTACCGCCAACACCTGGAAGACCTGGTGGAGGAGCGTACCCGGCAACTGGTGATCGCCAAGGAGGCGGCCGAAACGGCCAATATCGCCAAGAGCGCCTTCCTCGCCAACATGTCGCATGAGATCCGCACCCCGCTCAACGCCATTACCGGGTTGGCCTATCTGATCAAACGCTCCGGGGTGACCCCCCAGCAAGCGGAGCGGCTCGACCGGGTCGATGTCGCCGGGCGTCATCTGCTGGACATCGTCAATGCCGTGCTGGACCTGTCCAAGATCGAGGCCGGCAAGTTCGCCGTTCATGAGGCAGCGGTCGATGTGGGCAGCCTCGTGGCCACGGTCGCAGCACTCATGGCGGAGCGTGCGCGGGCCAAGGGACTCAAGTTCGCCATCGACATTCAGGCGCCGCCCCGGCCGCTGCTGGGCGATGCCACCCTGCTCCAACAGGCGCTGCTCAACTATACCGCCAACGCGATCAAGTTCACCGACACCGATCCCGCCGGCCACACCGACATCGGCACCGACACCATCAGGCTGCGCGCCCTCACCATCGACGAAGACCCCGACAGCGTGCTGTTGCGCTTCGAGGTGCATGATCGCGGCATTGGCATCGCCCCGGCGAGCCTGCCCAAGCTCTTTTGCGCCTTCGAGCAAGGCGACACCTCGATCACCCGCAAATACGGCGGTACCGGGTTGGGGCTCGCCATCACCAAGCGGCTGGCCCAGTTGATGGGGGGCGAGGCCGGTGTGATCAGTACCCTGGGGCTGGGCAGCACCTTCTGGTTCACGGCGCGACTGAAGAAGGGTGCGAGCGCGCTTGCCGCGGCGTCCCCCTTGACGCCTGACGCCGCCGAGGCCTTATTGAGCCGGAACTTCAGCGGCCGCCGGCTACTGCTGGCCGAAGACGAGCCCGTCAATCGTGAGGTGGCACGGTCGCTGCTCTGCGATCTGGGGCTGCTGGTCGAACTGGCCGAGGATGGCGTGCAGGCCGTGGAACTGGCCCACCGTAATGATTATGACCTGATCCTGATGGACATGCAGATGCCCAACCTGGATGGATT
>Ga0247840_10007327_pt1 | contig 15394 bp, 7 predicted proteins | sample LaCruzMarch2015__FD_192404 | JGI IMG/M metagenome (GOLD analysis project Ga0247840, IMG submission 192404) | Freshwater microbial communities from meromictic Lake La Cruz, Castile-La Mancha, Spain - LaCruzMarch2015_17m | ecosystem: Environmental > Aquatic > Freshwater > Lake | place: Spain...
GCGCTAGTGGTCAAACAGGCGCTCGATGACGGCGCTTCCCTGGCCGCCCTGCGTAACGAGCAACGCATCCTTGAACGCCTGCAGGGGGTGGCGGGTTGTCCGCGTCTGGTGCGGTTCGACCCGGCCGCCCGGGAACTGACCATCGAGGACTTTGGCGGCATCAGGCTCAGCCCGGCGGGGTGCCAGGCGGAACTTGCGCCGTTGCTCGCCCTGTCCGAATCATTGGCGTACCTCCTGGCCGCCATTCATGCGCGCGGCGTCATTCACCGGAACATCCATCCCGGGGGGATACTGATCCGGCCCCGCGGGTCGGACGATGACGGCCCGGACGAGTTGCAGGTGCAACTCACCGACTTTGATCTCGCCACGGTCTGTACCGAGGAAAATCCGCCATTTGAGCACCCGAGTCGCATCCTCGGTACCCTGGCCTATAGCTCCCCCGAACAGACTGGACGGATGAATCGACCGGTCGATTACCGCGCCGACCTCTACTCCTTGGGGGCCACCCTCTACGCCCTGGCGACGGGCGCCCCACCGTTTGAGGGGACCGACACCCTGGCGCTGGTCCATGCCCACCTCGCCGCGGTACCGGTCCCGCCCGTGACCCGGGCGCCCTGGTTGCCGCCGCGCCTGTCCGACCTGATCCTGACCCTGCTGGCCAAGGAACCGGACGACCGCTATCAAAGCGCCGCGGGCCTGGCCCACGACCTGCGGCGCTTGCGCCGGGCCCTGGCGGTCACCGAGCCGCCCGGGCAATGGCAACTCAGAGAACACGACCTGCCCCTATCGCCACGCCCGCCCCGCTGTCTTTACGGCCGCGATCAGGAGCTGCAGACGCTGCTGGCGGCCTTTAGCGACCTGACCCGAGACCGGCCGGGAGACGGTCCCCGGGGGCTGTTCGTGGCCGGGTATGCGGGGGTCGGCAAGACCGTACTGATCAATGAACTCCACCGGCCCGTGACCCTCGCGGGGGGGCTGTTCATCACGGGCAAGTGCGACCAGTACCGGCGCGACCGGCCGTTCCTGGCGCCGACGCAATGTCTGCGCCAATTGTGCCGCTGGCTGCTGGCCGAGCCCGCGGCGGCGCTCGCCCAGTGGCGCGAGCGGTTGCTGACGGGGCTTGGTCCGGATGCCGGTGCATTGTTCGAGGTCCTGCCCGAACTGGAGGCCGTGCTGGGCCCGCGGGCCCCCGCGCCGGTGCTCGGACCGCTCGAGTCACAGGTGCGCCTGCGCACCCTGCTGGTCGCGCTGCTGCGCCAGGTGGCAGCGCCCGCGCGTTCCCTGGTGCTCTTTCTCGATGACCTGCAATGGGCCGACCAGCCATCGCTGGACTTCATTCGTGCCCTGCTGGATGAGACCGACCTCGCGGACCTCCTGCTGGTCGGTGCCTGGCGCGATAACGAGGTCGATAATGACCATCCGGTGGCGCGGTTGCTGTGCCGGCGGTCCGCCACCGGGCCGCCGGCATCGGTCATTACCTTGTCGAATCTGATGTGTGAAGACCTGGTCGGGCTGCTGGGGGACATGCTGCACCAGCCTGCCGTCACCCTGTCGCCATTGGCCGCGCTCGTGAACGACAAGACCGGCGGTAACCCCTTTTTTGCGGTCGAGTTCGTCAACACCCTGCACCGGGAAGGCCAGTTGTTGCCCGACCCGGAATGCGGGCAGTGGCGGTGGGACGCCGCTGCCATCGCACTACACCCGGCCAGCGCCAATGTGGTGGACTTTCTCGCCGGGCGGCTGGCCCGCCTGCCGACGGCGACCGCCGACCTCCTGGTCGCCGTCGCCTGCGTGGGCACCGCCTGTGACTTGGGCACCCTGACACTGGCCACGGGCGACACCCCGGCGACCCTCGTCGAGCGGCTCGCGCCGGCGCTGGAACTGGGGATCCTCGTCACGCCGAGCGCGGTTGCGTTCAGCCGGGCTGATCCGACTGCCCGGCTGCGGTTCTGTCACGACCGGATGGCCCAGGCGGTCCACCAACTCCGCGACGACGCCTCACGGGGCCGGTTGCACTTGGCCATGGCCCGGCGTTTCGTCCAGGCGGGGGCCGCATCGGTGCATCAATTTGCCGCCGCGGAGCACTATGCCGCCGCCGCCCCGCTGATCCGCGACCGTGCCGAGCGGGCCACCGCACGTCCTTTGTTCATCGGTGCGGCCTTGCGGGCGCGCCAGGCCGGTTCCTTCGCGACCGCGGAGCGCTTCCTGCGGATAGCCGCCGACCTGTTGCCGGCGGACGCCTGGCAGAACGAACAGGAGGACACCTTTGCGCTCTTTACCGAGTTGCACTTGGTGCTCTACAGCCAATCACATCATTGTGAGGCGGACGAGGTCTTTGAGTTACTCGGGCTCCGGGCTGCGGTCCCCCTGCAACTGGTGGGGCCGACGTGCATACAGATCATGAGTTTGACCGCTCGCGTGCGCTATCTGGATGCCTTCGCGCTCGGCTGCAGGCGATTGGATTCACTCGGCGTGACGGTGCCGACGGATGACCTGCCGCACCTCCTGGAAGAGGAACTCGACCTGTTGTATCGGCATATCGACCAGGGCGCATTGGAGCGACTGCCAACGAGTCCCGCGCTGGCCGACGAGGTGCTTCTTGGCGCCGCCAGGATCATGAACCGGATGCTGTTCACGGCCTTCTTCAAGCAGCCGCTGCCGGCCATCTGGATCCTGCTCAGGCTTAGCCGTTGGTGGTTTGAGCACGGTTATAGTGAGCTATTTTTGACGGCCCTGGCGATGACCTGCGTGCCGGCCATCGTCTTTCGCGGCGACTACGCCACCGGTTACCGTTTGGCCCGCATGGCCTTGGCGACCGGAATGGCCCGTGAAGGGGGCGCTGAAACCGCCCGCGTCCGGCATGTGCTTGCCCTCTTTTCCAGCCACTGGTTTCGGCCGGTAGAGGAAGACCTCCGCCACTCCCGCGCTACGATCGACGCGGCCTTGCGGGCGGGCGACCTGGAACTGGTTGGTTACTCATTCTGCACGACGCTGCGGGCCACCATCGAGGTCTGCGACGATCTCGCGCAAATGGGTGCGGTGTGCACGGACGCAATCGGTTTCTGCCGCAAGCACGCGCACCGCCTCGGGGAAGAGACGAGTCTTGCGTTCAGACAACTGGTGCGCGCACTGGAGGGCAAGACTGAGCGGCCGGGCAGCTTCGACGACGCCGCCTTCAATGAGCAGACGCATCTGGCGGCGATCCAGGGCAACTCCGCCGCGCTGGTCTCTTTTCACATTTACCGGGGCCTGGCGGCCTGCCTGTTTGACGATCAGGAGGCACTGGCACGCCATACCGAGGCGGCCCAGGGCCTCCTGTCGGGCATTCCCGGCTATTACCTGATCGCCTTGGGCAATCTGCTGCATTCATTGGTGCTGATCGAGACGATCCGAGCGACGCCCGCGGCCGAGCGCCCGCCATTGCTGGAGCAGGTGGCCGCCAACCAGGCCTGGCTCGCGGCCCGCGCGGCCGATGCCCCGATGAACTTCAGCCACCTCTGGGAACTGGTGGAGGCGCAGCGGCTGGACGCCCTGGAGCGGCCCTGGGAGGCCCAGTCGGCATTTGAGCGGGCCATGTGTCAGGCGCAGGCCCAGCAGCGCCCTTGGCATCATGCGTTGGCCACGGAGCGGGCTGGGCAGTTCTATCTGCGGCGCGGGCTGGAACACGCCGGCCGTCCGCTCCTGAGGCGGGCGCAGGCGCTCTATCGGCAGTGGGGCGCTCACGGCAAGGTGCGGGCGATGCGCGACCGCCTGCCCTTCCTGGACGCCCGCGATCAGGTCGATATCACTGACATCCCGGGTGAGGCATTGAACCACCAGGCCCTGCTGCGCGGTATGCAGGCCCTGGCGTCGGAAACCAGGCTCCCTCAATTGGTGGCGCGGGTGACTGAATTGGTGGGCCAACTGACCGGCGCCACCGACGTGCGCTTCTTCATGCTGGACGAGGCGGGGCGCTGGTACCTGGAAGGCGGGTTGCGGGGGTCGGAGCGGCTGGAGCGGATGCCGGTGTCCGCGGCGCAGGAACGGGGGCTGATGTCGTCTGCAGGGCGGCACCTGGTCCTGACGACCTTGCAGCCAGTGGTGTCCGAGGACGCGGTCATCGACAGCCGTTTCGCCGGCGACCCCCACTTCGCCGGCCTGCCGCTGTGTTCGCTGCTGGCCCTGCCGATGGTTGCGCAAGGGCGGATCAGGGCCTGCCTGGTCCTGGAAAATCGGTTGTTTCGTGCGGCATTCACGGCCCAGGGCATCGAGACGGTGTCTGTACTCTGCGATCAGTTGGCCATTTCAATCGAGAATGTGAGGCTCTACGAGTCCCTGGAACAGAAGGTCGCCGACCGCACCCGCGAATTGGAGGCGGCCAATCGCCTGTTGGAGACATTGAGCGTCCGTGACGGCCTGACGGGCATTGCCAACCGCCGCTGCTTCGATGAGACCCTGCTCGCCGCATGGCGGCGCGCCGCCCGCTCCGGCGCGCCGCTCGCCCTGGCGATGTTCGACGTGGATTGGTTCAAGAATTACAACGACTGCTATGGCCATCAGGCCGGCGACGAGTGTCTGCGCATGCTCGCCGGGGTGCTCGGCGGCCAGGCCCGCAGGGCTGGCGATCTGGCTGCCCGCTATGGGGGGGAGGAGTTCGCCTTCATTGCGGCGGACACTGACCTGACGACCATGTTGCAGTTGGTCGAAGGTGTGCGCACCGGGTTGGAAGCCTGCGCGATACCCCATGCCGAATCGGTGATCGGGCACGTCACGGTGAGTGCCGGTGTCGCCGTGCTGATTCCCAAGGATGAGTCGTCGCCGCAGCGCTTGCTGCGACTGGCCGATGAGGCCCTGTACCGCGCCAAGGCACAGGGCCGCAATCGCACGGTGCCGGCCGCCGTCAGTGCCTGATCGACGCGCGCGGACTAGGAAACGATGAGGATTGATAGTTGCAAAGGACTTGGTGCTCTACAGCAAAGACGAGGTGTGAACTCCGACGCCGGGTTCCCAGCGCCGCCCGTCGCGGCTGACGCCGCTCCCACAGCGTCGCTGCGCGACTTTCACGGTTCATATTCCGGGGTGACAGAGAAGCCTTACATGGCCGTTAGCCTGCCCGGTCGGATGACGGGGCTGTCGCTACGGCTTCCGGCTCATCGTCGCGGAACTCCGCGTAGTCCCGGTCCTCGACGATCACATGGTTGAAGAACCAGCGTTTGAACGCCTGCAGGGTTTCCGGATTCAGGCCGGGGGCGCCGTCCTGCTCCAGGGCGCGGCGCAGGTCCGTGAACTCGGCGAGTTGCAGTGCGTGCTCGCAGCGGTGCGCATCGTAGCCGGGCGGGCGGACCTCGCGCAGAAAGGCCTCCTCGGCGTGGATATGGCGGCGGGTGCGTTCGATCAGGGCGTCCAGGACCGCGAGCACCTCGCGCCCGGCGGTGGCCGGGTCCTGGGTGAGCGCGCGCCGATTCACATCCACGATCCGGTTGAGCATGCCCGTGATCTCCCGGTGGTCCGCGTCGACCCAGGCGACACCGGTCTGCCACTTGGTGAGCCAGGTCAGGAAAGCGGCCATCGGGTGTACCTGAGGGTGTAGGGTGGGAAGGGCTGCGCGCTCCGGCGGGTGGTCCCAGGGGCCGCCCGGCTGGTATAGCTTAGCCGACCAGAGGCCCGACTACCCAATTGGCCTGCATTCGTCCCTGACCGGAATGCCCCCAGCCGGGACCGAACCGCCGCCCGCGCTGCTGTTGGTGGACTGCGCTTGGCTTGTCCACCCTACGGTGCCGCGAGATCCCGGCACGGCCGCAGCCCGCTCGCGACCCGGGGGCTGCAAACAGTCGCGTCCGGAGTGCCTGATCGGGGCCGATTCGCGTTAGCATGGGCGTGGTTTGGGGATGGACGGACGCCGTCGACCCGGGGCAGCGTTCCGTGGGACGCCCGCGTCCCCAAGCGGCCTGGCTGGTGCCACGCCGGGACCTTGCGTCACCCGCCGGATCTACGGTCGGGGGACGCGGCCGATCACCCGTCGGGGTGACGATCAAACAGTTATCTGCGGTCCCGCCGGCCCGGCCCGGTCCCGGGGGCGCCGCGCACGAGAGGAGCGACAAAGTCCATGGGGCGTCTGTTTCGCATCAGCGGTTTCCTGTCCTTTATCGGGATGATGTTTCTCAATGCATTCGTGGACCTGGGCCACAAGATCGTCATCCAGAACACGCTCTTCAAGACCTACGACGGTGAGGCCCAGATCCTCTTCACCGCCATCGTCAATGCCCTGATCCTGCTGCCCTTCGTCCTGCTCTTCTCGCCCGCGGGCTACCTGGCGGACCGCTTCCCCAAACCGCGGGTGATGCGGGTCTCGGCCTGGGCGGCGGTGGCGATCACGCTCGGGATCACGGCCTGCTATTACCTGGGGCTGTTCTGGCCGGCCTTTTGGCTGACCTTTGTGTTGGCGCTCCAATCCGCCATCTACTCGCCGGCCAAGTACGGCTATATCAAGGAGTTGGTCGGCAAGGAGTCACTGGCGGCGGCCAACGGCTGGGTCCAGGCGACCACCACGACCGCGATCCTGGGCGGGATCTTCGTGTTTTCGGTGCTGTTCGAGGGCCACCTGGCAGGGTTGGCCTACAGCACCCCCAATGATGTCATGCACTTGGTCGCCCCGCTCGGCTGGCTGCTGGTGCTGGGTTCCCTGATCGAGGCGGGACTGTCCTACCGGCTGCCCCAGACCGAGCCCGGGGTGCCGCTGCCCTTCGACTGGGCCCAGTACGCCCGCGGGCGCTACCTGCACGACAATCTCAAGGCCGCCTGGGACAATCGGGTCATCTGGCTCTCGATCATCGGGCTCGGGGTCTTCTGGTCCATCTCGCAGGTGATCCTGGCGGTCTTCCCGGCCTTCGCCAAGGAGACGCTGGGGGAGACCAATGTGGTGGTGGTCCAGGGCCTGCTGGCCTGCTCCGGGATCGGCATCATCATCGGCTCCATCGTCGCCGGGCGGGTCTCGCGCGACCACATCGAGACCGCCCTGATCCCGGTGGGGGCCATCGGGATCAGCGTGGCCCTGTTCCTGCTCCCGGAGTTGCACTCGACCCTGGCCCACGCGATCAATTTTCTCTTGATCGGCTTCCTGGGCGGCCTCTTCCTGGTGCCGCTCAATGCCCTGATCCAGTTCAACGCCGGGGAGCAGGGCCTGGGCCGGGTGCTGGCCGCCAGCAATTTCGTCCAGAACCTCTGGATGTTGGCCTTCCTGGGGTTGGTCGTGGGCGCCGCCTACGCCCAGGTGAGCGGGTTCGCCCTGATGATCGCGCTCGCGCTGGTGGCCCTGGCGGGGGCGCTCTACACGGTCTATCAGCTCCCGCAGTCGCTGGTGCGCTTCGTCATCCTGCGCCTCATGGCCACCCGCTTCCGGCTGCGGGTCATCGGGCTCGACCGGCTGCCGGCCCAGGGCGGGGTGCTGCTGCTCGGCAATCACATCAGTTGGGTGGACTGGGCCATGGTGCAGATGGCCTGCCCGCGCCCGGTGCGCTTCGTGATGGAGCGCGAGATCTATGAGCGTTGGTACCTGAAGTGGTTCCTGGACTTCTTCGGGGTGGTGCCGATCTCGCGCGGCAGCAGCCGCCACGCCATCGCCAGCGTCGCCGGGCTGATCGAACAGGGGGAGCTGGTGTGCATCTTCCCGGAGGGGACCATCAGCAAGAACGGCCAACTCTCCGAGTTCAAGCGCGGCTATGAGCTGTCGGCGCGTCAGGTCGCGGCGGGGACCGCGGCCGTCATCGTGCCCTTTTACCTGCGCGGTCTCTGGGGCAGCCGCTTCTCCTATGCCAGCGCCAAGCTGCGGGAGAATCGCGGGGAGGGACAGGTGCGCGACGTGGTGGTCGCCTTCGGTGCCCCCCTGCAGTTGGCGGCGGGTGCGGAACAGGTCAAACAGTCCGTCTTTGAACTGTCGGTGGTGTCCTGGGAGGACTATGTGCTGCGCCTGCCGACCCTGCCGGTGGCCTGGCTGCACCACGCCAAACGCGCGCCCGGCCGGGTGTCGGTGATCGAGTCGAGCGGGACCACGCTCACCAATCGGCGGCTCATCGCCGCTGTCCTGCTCTTCACCGGGCGGGTCAGGCGGCTGGCCCCGGAACCGGCGCTCGGCATCCTGCTGCCCGCCAGCGGCGCCTGCGCCATCGCCAACCTGGCCGGGCTCATGGCCGGCAAGCAGGTGGTGAACCTCAACTACACCGCCAGCCCCGAGGCGCTGCGCGCCGCCATCGCCGCCGCCGGCATCCGCCATGTGCTCACCGCGGACCTGTTCCTGAAACGGCTCGCGGCGCGCGGTATCGATCTCGGCGCGGCCTTCGGGGAGGTCACCCTGCACCCCATGGAGGACCTGCGTGCCGGCATCGGCAGGCTCGCGGGGCTGTGGGCGCTGCTCCTGGCCGCGGCACTCCCGGCACGGGCCCTGCTCACGCTGTTTGCGAGCCGCAGCCGCGCCCAGGACACCGCCGCCATCCTCTTCTCCAGCGGCAGCGAGGGGGCGCCCAAGGGCGTGGAACTGACCCATCGCAACATCATGGCCAACCTGCGGCAGATCTCGGACGTGCTCAACACCGAGGCCGCCGACGTGATGATGGCCAACCTGCCGCCCTTCCACGCCTTCGGACTCACCGTGACCACCTTCCTGCCGCTGGTGGAGGGCATCCCGATCGTGTGCCACCCGGACCCCACGGACGCCTTCGGCACCGCCAAGGCCATCGCCCGCTACCGTGCCACGGTGCTGTGCAGCACCTCCACCTTCCTGGGGCTCTATACCAGGAACCGCAAGGTCCATCCGCTGATGCTCGAGTCGCTGCGGGTGGTGGTGGCCGGGGCCGAGCGGCTCTCGCAGGACGTGCGCGAGGCCTTCGTGCTCAAATTCCAGCGGCCCATTTTCGAGGGCTACGGGGCGACCGAGACCACCCCGGTGGCGAGTGTGAATGTGCCGGACACCCTGGATCTCGACAACTGGAAGGTCCAGTTCGGCTCGCGCCCCGGTACCGTCGGTATGCCGCTGCCGGGTACCAGCTTTCGGGTGGTGGACCCGCTGACGCTCGCGACCCTGGTCCCCGGCACCGATGGGTTGATCCTGATCGGCGGCGTGCAGGTCATGAAGGGGTACCTCAAGGCCCCGGACAAGACCGCGGCCGCGGTCACTGAACTGGACGGCCGGCGCTGGTACAAGACCGGGGACAAGGGGCATCTGGATGAGGACGGCTTCCTGACCATCGTCGACCGCTACTCGCGCTTTGCCAAGGTCGGCGGTGAGATGATCAGCCTGGGGGCGGTGGAGGAGCAGGTGCGCCGCGTCCTGGGCCAGCCGGACCTGGACCTGGCGGCCGTCAACCTGCCCGACGAGAAGAAGGGCGAGCGCATTCTGCTCCTGGCGGCGGCTGACCTCGACCTGGACGCGTTGCGCCGCGCCCTGCTCGCGGCCGGGGTGAACCCCCTGAGCATCCCGTCGCAGGTGCGCCGCGTGGACGCCATCCCCAAGCTCGGCAGCGGCAAGACCGACTTCGGCGCGGCGCGGCGGCTGGCGTCGGCGGCCTGACCCTCAGTAATGAGTCAAACACAATCGTTGTCGTTGTCGTTGTCGTTGTCGTAATCGGAGAGGCGATGCACTTTGGGGTGCGAGAGAACCCGGGGCGCTACGATAATCTCGACAACGACAACGACAACGAAAATCGCGCCATAGGCAGTACCTGATGGAATTGTATAACTTATCAGTAAACCGTTCCTAAGGCACTCCGTTGCACTTCCGCATGAATCATCAGGATCAGTCATCTAAATGAACGCTACGCCAAGCACCGTCGGCCGGGCGCCGGCCGCAGTCATCGGGAGGCCGGCGCCGGCCCTGGCCGGGCACACCCCGCGGGGCCGGTCATGAGCCGCGCGCCCGCACCCAGACCCGATGGCGACGGCTTGCCGACCCCGCTGACGGAGCAAGCCGCGCACACCAGCCACCCCTTCGTGCGCGCCATCGCCCCCCTGGCCCTGCTGCTCGCCGGCTTTCTCGCCGTGATCGGGATCGATGTCTATACCGATCATTCGATCAGGCAACTCACGCTGTCGAACGATGAGGGATGGGCGCGGCTGCGCGACGCGGAGCAGGTCGGCGCGGACCTGAGCCGGATCGAGGCGGCCGTCTACCAACTGGCCGGGACCCGCGGGGGGCCGGCCCAGGCCCGGATCAGCCGCAACCTGCGCACCCTGATCGACGGCACCGGGGCGCGGCTCACGGTGCTGGCGCAGGGGGGGGCGATCGATCCGCGCAATGCCGCTGACCTGGATGGCCCCTACGCGTCGCCGACCCCGCCTGAGGAGACCCCGCACGGGGCCCTCGGTCATTATCCGCTGGAGGTTGGCGAGCTCGTGCCCAAACTCGCCGCGGTGAACGAGAAGGCCGCCGTCCTGGCCCAACTCTTGAGCGAGCGCGACGCCGCCTGGGAACTGCGCGATACCGCGGCGCAAGCCCCGGCCGTCGCCGCGGTGCAGGACTTTCTGGGCACCCTGCCGCCCCTATTCTTTCGCCTGAACGAGCAAGCCAACCGCCTGCTCGATGACGCCCGGCAGCGACTGGCGGACCTCCAACGACAGGTCGAGGTCCAACGGCGCCACCTACGTTGGATCGAGGGGTTGCTGGTGGTCCTGGTCATCCTGGCGGTACTGGTCCTGGTCTACGTCTATGCCCTGCGGCTCGAACGCGATAAGCGGCAATTGCGCCTGGCGCGCGACGACATGGCGCGCTGCCGCGACGCCGCGGACGCCGCCAACCGCAGCAAGTCCGTCTTCCTGGCCAACATGAGCCACGAGATCCGCACCCCGATGAACGCCGTCATCGGCATGACCTCGCTGGTGCTGGACAGTGAGCTGGCGCCCAAGCAGCGCCACGACGTGAAGACCATCCTCAACTCGGCCAATGCGCTGCTCGGGCTCTTGAACGACATCCTCGACTTCTCCCGGATCGAGGCCCAGCAGGTCCAGTTGGAACGGCGCTCGTTCGATCTGGTCGAGGTGGTCGAGGAGGTCGTGCGGACCTTCTCCGACACGAGTCGGCGCACCGGCGTGGCCCTCTATTACCGCATCGACCCGAACTTCCCCCGCGCCGCCGTCGGTGATGCCCTGCGCCTGCGCCAGATCCTGGTCAACCTGGTCGGCAACGCCTTCAAGTTCACCACCCGGGGCTATGTGCGCATCGACGCCGGGCTCGAGCTGGAGCGCTCGGGACTGGTCACCCTGCGCTTTCAGGTGACCGACACCGGTGTGGGTATCCCCAGGAACCGCCAGGCCGGCATCTTCTCCCGCTTCGCCCAGGCGGACGAGACCATCTACCGCAAGCACGGCGGCTCCGGACTCGGGCTCTCCATCTCCCAGAAGCTCACCGAACTGATGGACGGGCGCATGTGGGTGGAGAGTGAGCCGGGCGCCGGCAGCCGGTTCGTATTCACCGTGCGCCTGCCGCGGGCGCAGGGCCGTCCGCTGCCGGACCTGGGTAACCCGCGGCTCCTGGTCGCCGGCACCGACGCCATCGCCATGGGGCTGGTGTGTGAACGCCTGATCCAACTGGGCTGCCGCGCCGAGTGCGTCTTCGAGGCCGCCGCCGCCGACGCCCGCCTCAAGGCCGCGGCCGCGGCCCGCGACCCCTTCCGCATCGTGGTGCTGGAAAAATCACTGTGCGACGCCACCACCACCGACATCCTCACCTTCCTGCGCGAGATCCCGGTGGCGCCGGATCTCGCCCTGATTGCGCTGTCGGAGCCGGACAAGGACGAGAGCGAGCGGCTCGCCGACGGCAGCCATGTCCTGTGTGTGACCGAGCCCCTGATCGTCGGCGAGTTGCTCACCCACATGCAGGACTTCGCCGAGGCGCAACGGCAGGCGGCCGCGCGTACCGAGGCCCCCGCCCGGGCGCACCCCCGCGGGACCTACCGCATCCTCCTGGTGGAGGACAATCACGTCAACAGCGTCATCGCCCGGCGGGTACTGGAGAAGGACGACCACCAGGTCACCGAGGCCCTGGACGGCGTCGTGGCCCTGAACGCCCTGGCGACCGCGGACTACGACCTGGTGATGATGGACGTGCAGATGCCGACGATGGACGGCCTGGAGGCCACCCGCATCATCCGCGCCTTGGAGTGCGGCGCGGTCTCGGAGCGCCCGGAGGTGGTGCCCGCCGACCTCGCCGGGCGACTGGCCGGACGCCACACCCCGGTGATTGCCATGACCGCCAACGCCATGGCCGGCGACCGGGAACTGTGCCTCGCCGCCGGCATGGACGACTACATCACCAAGCCCTTCAAGCGCGAGGAGATGCTGGAGACCGTCCATCGGGTGATGGACGCGCGCCAGGCCCCCGCTGCGGCGCCGATCCCGGCCGCCGTGGACCCGGGGGCGACTGCTTGACTTCCGCTTGGCGCCGGATATTCTTATGCTGCACTGCACGATCGTGTTCTTATTCATCAATAGGTAGAACCATCATGTCAAGACGAAACACCAACCAGCGGCTGGCGTTGGCGTTGGCGTTCGCGTGCGCGGTGGCCTTTGCCGGGTCTGCGGGAGCGGCCCCGCCACTGGAGCAGGTGAGTGCGGGCGCGAAGGCCGATGTCGGTCAGATCTCGGTCTCCGGCATTTCGTCGGGCGGGTTCATGGCGCACCAGTTTCATGTCGCACACTCCGCGCACGTCATGGGCGCGGGGATCGTAGCGGGGGGGCCCTATTACTGCGCTGAAGGGAGCATCGCCGCCGCCGTTACCAAGTGCAGCCAGTTCGTCATGCTCGAATGCAAGAGGCTCGGGATCAACGACGCCTGGTGCGGCACGGCCGACTTGGCCCCGAAGACTGCGGGCGAGATCGAACAGGCGGCCACCCGCTCGTTCGACGAGGCCAGGCGGCAGGAGACGCGCGGGAACATCAGCAAGCTGGAGAACCTTAAGAACGACCAGGTCTACCTGTTCAGCGGCGCCTATGACAGCCTGGTTCCGCAGGGGGTGATGGACTCCCTCTTCCATTTCTACACCGATGCCGACAAGGCGGGCCTGGCACCGGACAACATCCATTACAGCCGGACCTTTCCCGCGCCGCACACGATGGTGAGGGATAGCTTTAGCAAGCCCGCGGGCAGTGCGGTGGGAACCTGCGCGCCGGCCGGCTCCAAGTCGCTCGGCAAGAGCACCTTCATCGACGATTGCGAGGCCATCGCCCGGCAGCAGCAGGCGCAGAGCAGTTGCATTTGTGCAGTCCCGTCAGAGTCCGGAACAGCCACTGCAGAGCCCTGTCCGCCGAGCGACAAGCAGGCCCTGTGCCGGGACCTGCGCGACGTCGATCTCGCGGGCGCAATCCTGACGCGTATCTACGGTGCGCAGGTGCTCAAGGCTGGACGCGTACCCGTGCCGGGTGGTCAGGTGCAGGCGTTCGACCAGAAGAAGGTGTTCGACAAGATCGCTTATCATCCCTTCAATGCCCGACTGAACGCAGCGATGGCAAAGGAGGGCTATATCTTTATCCCCAAGAACTGCCGCGACGGTCGGTCATGCCGGTTGCATGTGGCCTTCCATGGTTGTCTGCAGGGCGGACCGACGGGCCGCAAGGTGGGCCGCGCGGGAAATCTGTTTTCCCAGTTGGCGGGCTACAACGAATGGGCACAAGCCAACGACATCATCGTTCTCTATCCCCAGGTGGAGCCCAGCAGTCCGACCCCGATGAATCCTCAGGGCTGCTGGGACTGGTGGGGCCAGGATTATACCCATGAGGGTTACCACACCCGGCGCGGCGCGCAGGTCAGGGCCGTGGCGCAGATGATCAATATCCTCACCGGCGAGCCGAAGTTGCTCGACATACCACCTGAATGAACGCCAAACCGCAAGTTGGCGGGAAGACCGTCAGCGTCCTCCTGAAGAGCACTTGGGTGGGCGTTTCCATCACAGTCAACCAGGGCAGAACGCAATGAGCGATACATTCAACGTAGTCGGCGATTGGGGCAAGACGATGACCAGTCTGGACCTGACCAAGGGAATCGAAGAACTGCTGGGGTTCGTGGCCGGACTCCAGGTGCCGGGTGTCAATATGGATGCGCTGGTGGCGAGTCAGCGTGAGAACCTCCAGGCGCTGAGCACCGCCAATCAGGCGGTAGCGGCAGGCTACCAGGCAGTTGCCGAGTACCAGATGAAGATCCTGCAAGACACGGTGCAGGGGCTGACCGCCGCCATCGCCGGGCTCGCCGCCGTCAAATCGCCGCAGGAGTTGGTCGCGGCCGAGACCGAGTTGGCCAGGAAGGCCTTCGAGACCGCGGTCAGACAGATGCGGGAACTCGCGCAGATCGTCACCGAGGCAAACCAGGAGGCCGCCGAGGTCATCGCCAGACGCATCCCCGAGAGTCTGGAAGAGATCAAGGACGTGCTGAAGGTGCCGCAGTAGCACGGTGCGGCCCGGTCGGACGCCTTTTTCTGACTCGTTACCAAGCAGCATCGGGCCCCACCGCGGTCACCAGGGCCGTGCGGCCCTGCACCTGCCAATGCACACACAGGTCATAGAGCCGCAGGGCGAAGCCCGCGCGCCCCGGGTAGCGATCCATATAGCCGGGGCGCGGGTCCTGGGCCAGGACCTGTTCGATCAGCAGGCGCAGTTGGCGGCGGCCGTCCGGATCGGCGGCGGCCACCCCCGCCGCCGCGGCCGGGCTGAAGGCCACCGCCCAGTCGTGCGCCGCTGCCCCGTCCACCGCGAAGCCCGAGCGCACCCCGGGCGGGGCGTCGGCATAGGGGACATAGGGCTTCAGATCCAGCACCGGGGTGCCGTCCAACAGGTCCACCCCGCGCAGCCGCAACCGCAGCCCGGTCGGATTGCGCTCAAGCCCCAGGTGCTCCACGGCGGAGATCCCAATCGGGTTGGGTCGATAGGGCGCGCGGCTGGCGAACACGCCCACCCGCTCCCGCCCGCCCAGGCGCGGCGGGCGCACCGTGGGTCGCCAGCCGGCGGTGAGGCAGGCGTCGTGGAAGACGAAGATCAGCCAGACATGGGAAAACCCCTCGATCCCCTTGAACGCCTCCTCCCGGGCAAAGTCCGGCAGCAGTTCCAGATACGCCGAGTCGGCGGTGACCAACCCCGGCTGGCGGGGGATCCCGAACTTGTCGCTGTAGGGCGAGCGGATGATGCCGATGGGGGAGAAGGTGAAGGGCATAGCTGTTTAGTTGCCAGTCAAGACCAAGTCAAGTACAGCACAATCGTTGTCGTTGTCGTAATCGAAGAAGCGATGCCATTCGTGGTGCGCGAGAAGCCAATGCCGCTATACTTGCTATAGGTATAAGTTGCGGTATTATAGATAGCATTTTCCCTGCCGCCCGAGCAAGCTAGGGAGGTAGCCCCTCCTAATCTTTGAATTCTTATGGAGCCATGACATGTACAATTGCGA
>Ga0247840_10007328_pt1 | contig 15394 bp, 7 predicted proteins | sample LaCruzMarch2015__FD_192404 | JGI IMG/M metagenome (GOLD analysis project Ga0247840, IMG submission 192404) | Freshwater microbial communities from meromictic Lake La Cruz, Castile-La Mancha, Spain - LaCruzMarch2015_17m | ecosystem: Environmental > Aquatic > Freshwater > Lake | place: Spain...
CTTTGATAGCATAATATATTTGCAAGAATTACGCATCAAATATACTTAATCTTGCAAATATACACAATACTTTTTTGAGATATTTTATTGATAATCTTTAGCTTATATGCTTTTTAAGGGTCGACTAGATAGAAAATGTTTTTGAAGTCATTTGTTTTTCTGTTTTAAAACTAAAAAATGGAAATTCAGTTGTGAACTTCCATTTGAATTATTATTTTTTCTTTCAGTTCTTGAAAATTTTAAATTGTCAAAAGTCGTGTTAAATACGCATGAATGCTCTGCTTTTTCTTTTTTCTTTGCATGTTTGGTAACGACCGAGACTATGTGCATGTAGCCGATTTGCGGGAGCTTTAACTGTCGCACTACGATGAAGTGAATGCGGGTGATGAACCTCCAAAATGCTACGAATTAGGCTATTGCACATAGACGTGTGTTACCAAATCGTGCATTGGTTGTATAGAATTGGTTTTGTTAGTTTCTTTTTGTTTTCTTTCTGTTTTTCAGTCTTTTACTTCAAGCTTATTTAGTTAACTGTCGAGTCAGTAAGAACTGAAATGTTTTATTTCTTCAAGTTTTCATTCAGCACTTTAACCAGTTCATATACAAGTGTTACCGGATTTTGCTTGTGATATTGCAGTTCCTGTTTTGCCAAAAACAGTTTCTCTGCTCTGTTTATTGCCTCTTTTTGGTCTGCTCGTGGGTCGTCTTGCAAACGTTTATAATTCTCTGTACAGAATTTCCATTTTTTGCCAACTTTCTCGTAATTAATACCCCAGAACTTACTTAATTGTTCATAATAGAATGTTCTATGATTCTCATTGTCTGTATATTGGTAGTGTAAATAAAACCACAGCTCAAACGCATCGTTTGAGTAAGCTACATTATAACCCAACTCTTTAGCTTTGGCAATGGAATTGTCAAAGTCAGGAATACAGTTTGCTACATCAAGCTTTATGTCCAAATCATAAACACACCAGACCTCGTCACATTGCTCAATTTGTTGAATTCTTTGCGTGTTTTCAACTAATTGAAGTTTCGATTGTCCCAATGAAAACAGCTTAACTGTCAAGGTCGAAACAAGAAATGACTTGAAATACAATTCTTCGGTTTGTCCTTCGCAAACAATTAGAATTGTCTTATTTGGAACTACTGTTTCAATCTTATATTCGGAAGCGTTTACTTTCTTTAACCAAGGTTTTTGACCTTTTAAATCTGTCTTTTTGATATAGGTTTGTTTCTTAGGCATCTTTCTCATTTTTAAAAAGTTGATTAAAATCGCCTAAAAATGGGATTGCACCATATTTCCCTTTAATATAATCTTTCTCGAAAGAAGCTGAGTTCCTTATGCCTTTAAATTGTACCAATGAGTACAAATGACTTTCACCGTATTTATCTTTTTCTACAAAATCAATTTGGTCACGTCTCAGCAAATCTGCCGATAACAAATTGGTATCATGTGTTATAAAGATTAATTGTGCCGAACGATTTCCTTGTGAATTAAATAATTCGACAATTTTTTTAGAGATTAATGGGTGTAATCTTGCATCAAATTCATCAATAACCAATGTCTCTCCATTTTCGATTGCTTGAATAAGAAATGAACTAATTTCAAACATTTTCAATGTCCCTTCCGACTGCGAGGATAAAAATTGTAGGTTCGCTTCTCCAATTTTTTCTTTTTCTGAATTGAACTTATCGTGTGTCGAAATAACTAAACCAATCTTATTTCCTTGCTCTAATTTCTTGATTAATTCAGCTGGAGCATCTTTAATTAATTCATCATTTGTCACCTCAATAATATCTAAAGAATTAATTCCAACATCTGCAATTTTTAGAAAATCGGTGATTTTATTCTTTGTTTCTTCATTTCTTAGGTTCGTGCCGGAAATGTTATATAACTGTTTGTCTTGCAAACCACTAAGTACTGTAATTGAAGAAATCGCGTTAGAGATTTGTTTAGATAATTTACCATTCATGGCTGCAACGGCTGATAAAAACAAAGAATTGCTTCTAAATACTTCATTTTCGCCTTCGCTGTCATTATAAATTGATAAAAGTTTATGACCTTCCTCAAAATGAAGCTTGCTAATATCGTTAATAGTGTTATTCTCTCTTACAAAATAGCAAACTTCTCTTTCGTTTGGCACGCCAAACAGCCATTCGCTCTTAATTACTTTGTCAGTAACTTCAAACCCATATCTGAATTGAATTTTATTTATTTCGAAAATAAGTTGAAAAAAAGAGGGTTCATTGTCTGTGTCAACAGATAATTTGAAATTCTCAATCAGGTCAAGTACTTTTTCATCTTTCACTGAATTTTTAATTATCTTAATGAAGCTTACAAGAGCTTTTACGATATTGCTTTTACCGCTTGCATTTGCTCCATAAATGGCCTTGCTTTTAAGCAAAGATTGCTTTTCATTGAGTACAATTATATTATTCTCATTGAGCTCATTAATTTTTGAAGCAGTCATATTCAAAGATTGGATTTCCTTGAATGACCTATAATTCCCGAAACTAAATTCTTTTATCATAATCTTATCTTTTTATAGTTGTATTTACGATGCAAAGATATAACTAAATTTGATAAAACACTATATTAATTTCATTATTTGCTATAAAAATGCAAATTACATATTTAAGGTTACTAATTTTGCATCTTAAAACTGGCGGTTTACAATCATACTCCAAAATACCACAACCGCCAATTATAAACTTACAGTGCATTGGTTTTTGCTTTATCGGCTCTTTTTTTCTTAGCCGTAAAGCTGAAACTAATGTACTGTGACCGCTCTGCCTATTATCAAAAAGCTATAAAAGCTACTGCAAGACAACTTCAATTTTACTCTAACTTGCTGTGGCTTTTTTTGCTTTTTGGGCGATTAATTTTAAATTATCAATTTTATAACCAACTTCCACAAGTATAAAAAAATGACCGAGTCAATTAATCACGGATTTCTCTATTAACTTGAATAATATTAAGAGGTTTAATTTCTTCATCTATGTTATCCAAAATCGAATTTATATATAATTCACTCCAGAAAGGGTGTGTAATTAATATCTTACGACCTCTGTTTTCAACAATTGCAATACCATCTGTATACAGTTTGTGTTTTTCGAAACTGGTATAAAGTTTTTCAAAATAATCTGACCAATACTCAGTTTTAAAGCCAATTTCTGCATTTTGATCTATTGATAGTTTTGCCAAATCAAGTCCTAATCTCCAATCTAAAATGCTATGATATTGCTGGTTAAAGTAGTCTCTAAGACAATCATAACAAGAACTTGAACATCTTTCTTTGTGTCCAACTTTGTGTTTATAAAAGTCACTCGTTTTTAAAAATGGTTCAATAAATGCTTTGTATGGTATTTCTTTACCATCTCTGCCGCTTAAATGGTTACAATATCCTGCTCCATTTTCCAACCGTTCCACTAAAAAAATTTCACCTCGTTTTTTCTTGACATGAAATCCAACTTCAATTTCATTCGTATCAATATCCAACAAATCGCAAACTGCTTTTTGAAGTAAAAATCCCCAAGAAATATATGCAGCTTGTATCTCCAAAAAGTTGTTTCCTTCCGTAACGCATAAATCAATATCTTCACTAACAGACGAAATTGATGCTGCCAAAACACCAGTTGTTTTTGATGAGATTAAAACAAAATCTTTTTCATTATATAGCTTCAAGTTAGTCTGTTTTTTTGTATCAAAAGCACTTCGCATTACAAATTGCTTCGTATTGTTCAGTTTCCCAACTTTAAATAACATACCATTGTTATCATTTATCATATGTACAATACCTTCACGAGGAGATACATTTGTCTTTACAATTAGATTTTCAACCTTAAATTCGGATTCCAATTTTGAGTTTGCATCTAACGAAAGTGAAGTAGATACAGGATTATAATCAAAATTTCCATTAAAATCTTTTGTTCCATTCTCAAAATCAATACAATACCCTAATGGTGAACATGCATTGACCTTTTTAATTGTTTCGTTTTCGCATTCAGGACATTTGCTGTTAATATCGTTGTTTAAAGTTGTAAAACCACAAGTTTCACAAACTAGTACTTGAGAAGGAAGCTCATTTAAACCCTCCTTCTCTGTAACTATTCTGTTTTCATATTTATAAGTTACAAAACCAACTGCTGTTAACAACTCCTTGTCTTTAACTATTTCACACCCAGGAGCAAAGGTGCTAATTGCTATATCTTCATTTCTATCTACTACTTCTGTAGCTGGCAATTTGCTTGGTTTTGAATGGTATAGAAGCTTAACTCGTGTTGGAAAACCAAACATAGGTAATAAACCTGCATTGGCAAGCTTTTCGCTTAATGCATCCTGCGGATATTTTACATTATCTTTTACAACTTCTGTAATTCTATCAATCAGTTCTACAGTTATAAACTCTTTTATTTGCTCGTTAGATTTTGATAGTTCAGTTTCTTTAGCTACACAATTAATTATTTTTTCAATTGAATCAAAATTACATGAAATCCAATTTGCAACCAAATCTTTGTGTTTAATTTCCCATTGATAACCCTTTCCAAATTCGCCATGTACATTATCAGAAAAATCATCTATCTCTATTCCTTCAAATGATTTATAAAGTACTTGCTTAACTATCATTCGTTCTGCGATTTCGCTACTTTGAGTCTCTAAATAAGGGTCTTTAGGTATAGAAGAAACAATTCTTTCTGTTTGAAAATAATGAGTTTGGTCGTGGCTGTTTGCTTTTGCGACTGTTAAGGCAATTGAAAGCGCATTTCCTCTACGACCAGCACGACCAACTCTTTGTTGATAATTAAAGCGTTGAGGTGGTACGTTTCCCAACATAACACCTGATAAAGAACCAATATCTACACCAGCTTCCATTGTAGTTGTAACACTCAATAAATCAATTTCATCTACAATCTTATTTTCATTTTCCAGAAAAATACCTTGGAAAAGCCGTTGTCTTTTGGTTGAATCACCTTTCGAAGTCTGACCAGTTAATTCTTCACAATGCAATCTGTAAGGTTCAGCAGATTTTGTTAAGTAAGTATAATAATCGTCTGAATTTTCCAATTCATCTTTTGTAATTTCTTCTTTAGTTAATGATTTGCTATAGCAATTGCAACAAACTCCACAAGAAGGGTGTAAGTGTGCAGTTTTACATCTACTGCATATCCACTTGAAATCACCAACTTTCATTTTTTTGAAATACAAGTTCTTACCCGTAAGAAGTATTTCATTCGTGCTAATGATTTCTTTTGTTTTTAAGACATCATAAAGGTTATCCAAATTAGGTTTTTTGCCTTTAATATTTATATCACCATAAACATGTTTTGCGTAGTTTATAATTGAACGAGGAAAACTTTTACGCTCGTAGTCTGAATCGTATCCATATATTCGCCAATTTTCACCTAATAAACGAATGCAAACATTAATAAATTCTGAAAATTTTGCATCAAGACCTTTGATATTGGATGTGATATATCCTATCTTTAAAGCCTCGAATGAACGTTTCTTATGGGCGAATATCGTAACTAATTGCTCGATGCTACTTTTATCTTGAATCGCTTTGAAGAAATGAGTATCATTGCCGAAGTCAACTCTTTCAACAGTATCAACAGTCCAATTGAATAAACTTTTCCAATCTGAATCAGATCTAGTGTTAAATGTTGGATGAGGACCTGCTGGATTTATTCCAATAAATGCTAACTTTTGCCAAACTTTATCTTCAATATTCTTGAGGTTTGGAAGTTGACCTTTTAAAGAATTGGTCAATTCCATAATCTCAGAATCTTCTAAAAGGTTATCCTTCTCATCTCTAATGAGATTTATTAACTTGTTGTAAAAGTTATTTTTCCTGAGATCCCTAAATTGTTCCTTTTCTATTTCATTAAATGAATTTGTGCCTTCTTCCCTGAATTTTTTCAGCAAAAGGATAACATCATCCTCATCTTCCAAGGAATTAATTACAAACTGTCTAAGTACATCTCTATAATGGTCTAGTTCAATACCTGCGGACAATTTAGCGGCAGCTTGACGGCTGTCTGAAAATAAAACCAATTTAGGAGTATCTATTCCATTTTCTTTTAAACCTCTCATTAGAGCATCCGCCATAACTTGATTAACCTTTTGAACCCCAGTTGTATGCTTCGCAATTGGGGTAAAAGATTTTTCATTGTCAATTCGGAACTTTAAATTACAATTTGGACAAGTATTTGGATATTTTGCTAAGTAGTCTTTATCAGGCGCAAAAATACTTGATGTTCCAGATATAGTTTTATTGTAACCTCCGTTTGAAGTGTTTAGATTAGTCAAATACCAATATTGAGAATCATCTTTTCCGGTCTCAATCTTCTTAGATGGCCAGAAAACCAGTTCTTTTTCATCTTTATTGAAATGAGATTTGCTGTGAACCATGTAATTTTTTGAACCTTCTCTCAAATTTACACCTGTCAAGAACATTTCCCCACAACCTCTACAAACTAAAACTTCGTAAATTTTACTACCACATTTACATAGAGATTCTCCAGGCGAACGGTACAATTTACCAATCGTTCTGCCAGAATCAGTAAATTCTTCTTTCACCTCTGTACATTCAGGATTGGAACATGCCCATAATCCTTCTACGTTTCTAAAAAAATAATGCGCTCTAATAGGTTGAATTGCCACTCCATTTTGTTCTTTAGCTTCGCAAAGAATAATTAAAAGAGCTTCCAATGCTTTCTGAGCTAGTTCATGTGGTTGATTTTCAAACAGTAAACTTGAAAGATTATTAGTTTTTGTTGCGATGACTCTTTTATCACTGTCTTGCATTGTGTATTTCAATGAATCTACAACACAAAATTTCTTAACAAAATCAACAACTGAAGAACAATAAGTAGTTTCAAATATATTTTCAACTGCTTTTTCTAATCCAGATGAATCGTATATTTCTTTGAAGGCAATTAATTCATTAAACGGTAGTGTAATTTGTGGGCGATTTTCAATTGTTACATGTGGAGGGTTTTTAAGTAACGAAAATTTATCAACATAATTTTCTAACTTTACTCCAAAAAAACTACACAAATAATTCTTGGTTCTTTCTCCTTCTTGCATAGAAGCACTTGAAGACAAAAACTGAACTTGTGGGTGGTCTGGGTGTAGCCCTAATTTGTCGAGTAATAGACGTAGTAAGTAAGCAACCTCAGTACCTGAAGTTCCTCTGTATGTGTGCATTTCATCTACAACTAAATGAAAAATATTCTCGGTACTTTGTGCAAGCCACTCTTTGGTTTTTTCGAATATAGCATCTTCCTGCTTCCTTAGGAGCATAATATTGAGCATGCTATAATTTGTAATCAATATATCTGGCGGTGCTGTTTGCATACTCCATCTATCCCACATCTCGGCTGAGTCAATATCCATGCACGGTATATGATATAATAAATCTTCGTTGCCTGATTTTTTTGCACCTTCCCAATCAACAATATGATTTTCCTTTTCTTTTTTGTATTTGTCGTCTGCTTTACCTTTTTTTCCACTTACAGGCGTTTTGCCAGTGTATCTGCCAAAATAAAAACGATGACCATTTCTGTTTTTATCTAACCAATTTCGAGCACCGCAATTATCAACATTAATGCTATTAAGCGATTTTCTCAATCGTATCATTTGATCTTCAGCTAAAGCATTTAGAGGATAAAGAATTAACGTTCGCATTGCTCTATGTCTGTCATTTCCCCATTTTTCTGATTCTTTGACTAAGTCTGCAATAACAGGAAGTAAGAAACATTCAGTTTTCCCTGATCCAGTGCCAGTTGTAGCAACAATGTGTTTGCGTTTTTTTACAGCCTCTACAATTGCTTCTTCCTGATGTTTGTACAGTTTTCGCTCTTTACCACCAACATTTGGGAAAAGCCCACATTTTGCAAAATCAGCAAATTCTAAATTAATATTGTTTTCTGTGCAAACTTCTGTAAGAGTTTTTGTTTCTTCGTAGCGTGGAACTAATTCAATGATTGGGGGCTGGCAAATTGCTTCTGGTTCGTCATACAACTTCCGTCTTTCTTTATTATAGTAGCTCTCCGAAAGTGGCAAACCACTTTCAATGTAACGAATGTAAGTATCTTTTAATTCACGCCAAACTTTAATCGGATTATTCATATTATTTCGGTTTTGGTATCAAAAATTCGGTCTAATTGCAAAACTGTTTTTGTAGTTATGTTGCTGTAGATTTGATTATTGTATTCTTTAGTGTAGACAGTTGTATCAAACACTGATGCTAATCGCAATACTCGTTCAATTAAAATGGGTAAATTGATGTTTCCTACATTCAATTCTTTTGTATTGGAGTTATATTTAAAGCTTGTTTGCTTACAATAAATATAAGTTTCTACAATTGGTCTCGCATCCGGATTCTGTGCGTTTGTTGGTATTGAATAAGTTGCCCCATTTTCAATAAAGTAATATTTCTGTGCAATTTCAGAATTTCTGCATAAACCGAAACTCTCTTTTTGAGTTTTTTCCCATTTTCTACTTTCAATGTCGAAATATTCAAATAAATCTGAAGAATAAACTTTATCAAAATCAGTGATTATGTTTTTAATTTTTGGAAAATTACTAAGATATTCAGCTGTATTCGGTTTTGAGGAATTTATGTCAATTTCATTTGAAAAAGTTACTAATTCATTTTCCGTAGCTGTAAATCGCACAATTCCAAATCTATCAATTGTGTATGATTGAGACCTGTTTTTTAATTTTTCAATTTGAACAGAGTTCAAATTTATTCCAACCGCCTTATTGTCAGGGTAAAATAATAAAATTGGGCTGCTCGGTGTATAAGTTCCATCACCGCAAAATTCAATTAATCCATATCGAACTAAAGGATAGAAAATCTTAAACAAGGAGCTTTTTGTTTCGTATTCATAGCTTGCCAAAAGGTTCTTAGTAGCTACACGTATTTGATTTAAGTTACGTTTTTCGTAACACTTAAACCATTTTAAGAAAAGAGCCTGTAATTCCTCCATGTTAGTTGTCATTCTTCATCGAATAGTTTTTCATATTCAGAACTTACCGAATTTTTAATATCTTCAATATCAGACTCCAGATTATCAAATGAAAATATTGTTGAATCAATTTTACCGTTTGTTAGGCCAAAAACCTTACTGCTAATCCTATCTATATCGTTTTTATAGGCAATGCTACCCCAATCAGGAAACGTTTCTTTATAGAGCTTTAGACCGATTGTTGGATTTTGACTTGAGGCTTTTGTTGCAAAAATGATAAGATTATTTGGGTAACTTGTTTCAGCAAAAGGAATCTTACTTCTTATATTAGCAATAACATCAAGTAATGGACGCGCATAACATTCGGGGCTTGATAAATTAACATCCTCTAAAACAAAGAAATGTGGTATTTCGGGACTTTCATGAGCTGAATTCCAAATGATAGACAATCCATTATTCCAAAAGTCTTTAAAATGCAACCAATCCGGCTCAGTGTGCTGTATAATATATTTTGCATTTCCAGAAGCTTTAATAACAGAAAGGGCAATTCGGATATCTTTTATAAACAGTGCTTTGTAAACAAGCATAGTTTCAAATATCTGATTTGCAAAATTTGGATTTCGCTTGAAATTTGATAAATAGTATTGAATATTGTTTATGAAATCCTTAACACTAAGGATTCCATCATGTTCTGTAGTCAATTCTTCAAGAATATAGTTTCTTTCGGTAGTTGAGTTAGTTGTTGCACCAGACAAAGAAAGAACCTCTTTTATAATACCAAAGTCAGAGATTATACGGGATTTTTCTTTTTCAATCTCAATTAATCGTTGTTTTGCTTGCTCAAATTCAACAATCGCTTTTTGGGTTTCAATTTGTTTTTTGTTTATTTCGGTATTGAGTGCTGTAATTTTAGTTTTTGCTTCTTGCTCTGATTTATTGAGATTTTCATTTAGTTCTTTTTCCTTATTAAGAATTTCATCCTCAAATTCTTTGAATTTTTTCGAATACTCACTTTGAAAGTCATCAATGTGTTTTTCTATTGCCTTATTAAATGCAACTCTCAAACCAGAAGATTTCGACATAAAGTCATAGATTTCATTTCTATCCAGCTCTATTTGTACGAAATAATCTTCAATTCTTTTAAGTCGTAAGGTTTCTATCTCGGCATCAGATTTACTTAAAGATTCAAATAATTTAGGAATTTCTTTTTGCCATTTACCTATAGAATTTAGTTTCTTAATGCTTTCATAATCAATTTGAATAAGTTTTTTTCTAAACCAATCGAAAAGCTCATCTGAGTTCAAACAATCAATAATTGAACATTCACTTATTGGTTCATCTATTAATCTTATAAAACCCTGATTTTTAATTAAATTGTTTTCGTTTTCATCGACATCCCATCTGAAGATTTTATTTGTTTCTACTGCACTCAACACTCCATTACTAACTTTTAATTTTCCAATAATGTATTTATCTGTAATACCATAAAGTTCTCCATCTTCATAATCTCCGATAATTTGAATACTTGATAAATCAATACTTTGATTTGACACACAAAATCCTTTAAGTGGATAAACAGGTACGCCAAACTTGGAGTGCATCCTACCTAGAATAAATTCATCATGACCGTCTTTTTGTTGATTATTAGGTTTGACGCTAATTTCAATTATTTCATTTGGTTTGAAGGGATAATATTTAAAAAAATCAAAAGAAAATATTAAACCGTTTGGTTTGAAAATTTCAATTGCTCTATTTTCGTTTATTTTGAACTTATTATCATTCTCATCAATAATTGCGTAAGCTTTTATTTTTGCATTTTCATTACTAAAATGTTTGTTTTGAACAATTCCAATAACTCTGTGTTTTTCAAAATCAAATTCCATATCTATTTCGATTTAAGGCATTAATAATTTGTGTTTTATATTTCTGAGTATTAGTTTTTTTACTTACTGCATTAATCCATGTTTGGGTATTTTCGATTACTGAGTCAACTTTGAAACTAAAACATAATCCATTGATATTTAATTCACTTTCAATGCGTTGCCATTTATTACTATCTTTATCAATTTGCCAACCTACATCAGCTATAGTTGGTAGTAAATTCATTGGATTAGAATCAATAATTTCAATTTCAGTTGGTTTGATGTTAGATCCTCTAAGTTTATATACTCCAACCTCATAGTTTAGCATAGATATTTTGTTTTCACTGTGAATAATGCCATTTATTCTTAGCTCAGCATTGTTGGATAAAACAATATCTGGCCCTGCATTTTTCAACCACTGGTTGCGTTTGATTTTCAGTCCATTTTCTATACTGTAAAGATTTAGTGCTTTTGTGAAGTATTTTGAGTCATTGTTTGTAATCTCAATTTCCTTAATTGTATAGAGTTTGTTAGAAAAGTCATTTAATAAGTTACCCAATCTATCAATAAAATAACTATTGTGTTTCTCGCATATTATTATGTGAGTGTTGCATGACAAATATTTTGTATAAAGCCATTCTTCGTAATTTCCTTTCTCGAAAAAAAGCAAGTTTTTACTATTGAAAGGGAAAAATGATTTTGTTTTATTGAATAAATCTAAATCTAGTAGGCTAATAGATTCCAGTAAATCTCCATCATCAGATAATTTTTGAATCAATTTGTCATCAAAATTGAAATACAGAAATCCATCATTTTTGTTGTTTAATGTTTTGTTATTTAATTCGTTGGTCTTTTGTTGCTTGTGTTTGATTATTGGCAATTCCCCAGCCCACTCATTAGTATAGAATAGATGAATTTGATTATACAATCTTTCAATTTTGTTGTCTTTTTCTAATCTCGTCTTTATCCTTTTAAAGTGATTTGTCTGATTTTGAATGTTAATACTTTCAGTAATTAAATTCATAAAGTCAACAAACGCAATACTTTCGTTTGGTCTTAAACTTACATCTTCAAATATTAGGGGAACATATTTTAAATCTTCTTTATTAAGTAAGGAGTGTGAAAGTGGATATGCAATAAATCTGCCAGTGCCAAAGCCTATCTCAGGTATAGTAATTTGATAATTGTTTTGATTTGACCATGTTTTTAAACCTTGCCAAATGTTGTCCTGATAATTGGTATATATCTTATTTAAATGCTCCTTTTTTATTCCAAGATATTCAATTAGTCTTGGATTATATGTGCGGTGTGTGAGTTCTTCATTTTCATCCTTCATTTGTGACGCTATGAAGATTTGAATTGCTATCAGTCCAAAAAAGTTTGGTATTTCACTATTTAACTCAAGAGCATATTCCCAATTTCGATGGAAGTGATATTTAAATGATTCTTGTAATTCTACATTTGTTACTTTATACCCCTTCTGAAATTGATTTATTACACTTTCATCGACAGACATAATTATTTCATCTCCTGAATGATTGCGGTTGAAACAGTAATCATAAATGTAATAATTGAAGCGTTGATAAATCATATTAGTGCATTAAATTTCGTTTTTTCTTCAGTCTTTCCATTTGATAATTTTCAATCTCTAAAGTCGTGTTAAATACGCAGGAATGTTCTGTTTTTCTTTTTTTTTGCATGTTTGGTAACGACTAAGGCTAAGGGCATTGGCGGTTTGCGGGAGTATTCACTGTCGCACTGCGACAAAGTGAATGCGGGCGCAAAACCTGCTAAATACACGTCAGCCAGCCAATGAGCTTAGGCGCGTGTTACCGCCATGTTGTTTTCATTTCATAAAAGTTTCTTTCTTTTCAGTCAAACTACCAAAATAAGTTGTCAGCCCGATAATGAGATTTACCACAAAAACTGCTTTTAAGTCAGACGACTGAAAACCGATGTCAGCCCAAAAATGAGCAAAACTAAACGGTTTAAAAGTCTGTTTTCTTAAATTTATTTCTTGTCATACCGCCAAAATAAGATGTCAGACCGAAAATGAACTTCACCACGAAAACCACTTTTATGTCAGCCGACCGAAGACAGAGTTCAACTTATTGTTTAATCAATCATGATTTTCTTTTTAAAGTCACCTATATTGAGCAGATAAACACCTTTTTGTTGTAAGCTGATGATTTGTTGATTATCTGCATTTGATTTCATAAATATCATTCGTCCAGCAATATCAAACATCTGAATTGTTTCTCCTTCTGCATTAGTAATTTCAATGGTTTTGTTTATTACACGAATACCAAAACTTGGTTCATCCAATTCTTGAACTTGAGTAGAAATTCCTTTAATATTGAAAAAATCTTTCCAGCCAAAAGCATTTTTGTACATACTAACACTTGCATCGGGTACATAGACAGGGGTATTTTTGTTTACACGATTAAACGTTTTAGCCAAAATGACTGGAGGAATAGTTGCTTCTACTTTTATCTTACTTAAACCAATACAACCATCAAAACCATTATCGTTAATTTTTTGAACTGTAGCAGGTAAGGTTAAATCACTGAGATACTCACAGCCCCAAAATGCTCCATCGCCAACGCTTGTTACTCCATTAGGGATAACAATATCTTTTAACCCATGACATGCATAAAATGCCCAATTATCAATGGTTTTTAGCTGACTGTTTGGTGCGAAAGTTACATTTTTCATACTTCGACAGTTCTCGAATGTGCGCATGCCAATTTCGGTAACTGAAGCAGGAATGTTTATACTTTTTAGTGAAGCACATTCAGCAACCGACTTATAAGACAATGTAGTTAACCCAACAGGTAAAATCAACTCTTCCAATTCACTTAAATCAAATAAGGCTGACTTTGGCAAATTAGTATTTGTTGTTTGGCTTAAATCTAAGAATTTTAAATTTTGAAAATATTTTATAGCATAAAATCCATAATCGATAAAATTACCGCTATTTACAATAATTGAGTCTAATGTAGGTTGTGCCAATCTTCCTTCTCCACTCTCTGCACTAGGTAACGTTAATTCCATATTATAAAACGATTTTGCAGGTACATTTAGTAAACGTAGTTTTGGAAAAGGATAATAACCTTCATCGAATGTCTCTCCAAAACCACAATCTCCTGAAATGGTACTTGGAATTGTAAGTGCGCTTAAGCTAATGCATGAATAGTAATTTGTAAAATACTCTACAGTACTTGGAACAATATATCTACCAGTTTTACCTGCTGGGACTGCAATAATTTGTGTTTGATATTTGTTGAATAGTACTCCATCATTTGTTGAAAAATTTGGATGCGTAGTATCTACTATGAAAGATGTTAATCCTGTACATTCATAGAAGTTCCACATACTTAAAGTTGTTAGCGATATTGGAATTGTTAAACTACCTGTTAATTCTGTACAATTACTGAAAGCACTTTCTGTAATTTCTTTTACTGTTGGTGGTATTAAATAAGAGCCTTTTTTCCCTTCTGGATATCTGATTATTTTTGTTTGCGCTTTGTCGAACAATACACCAGTCATAGAGGAATAAGAAACATTTGCAGGGTCAACTGTTATCGTACTTAAATTTATACAACCATTAAAGTTATCGTACAGATATGATAAATTTGCATGGATATTTATTGTTGTAAGACCTGTACAATTTTTAAACACATTAGATCCGATTAAAGTAACATTCAACGGTATAAGAATAGAAGTTAATCCACTACAGTTTGCAAAAGCCGCTGAACTTATAGAAGTTAACGAGGTTGGTAGTTTAATACTTGTCAAGGTAGTTTTGCCTTTATAAGTATTCCCATTATAAAAACTGTAACCACACATTTCATTTTTACCATAATCACCACCATATGGATATGTACCAAGTTCACCTGAATACTCTTCAATCGTTACAGTGCTTATATCCAACACAGCCAACTTCGACATTTCATCTCGCATACATTTCACGTCTCTTGCATCAATGTTACCAGTTATAGTAAGGTTGGTAACTGCACTTTTTTCGTTAGCTGTTAATAATGAACTAAGTGTACCTGCTGTGGTGAGATTGATAGTTTTGGTAACTTGCGAAAATACAGCCGTTACCATAAAAGAAAATAAACAAAAGGTTACTAATTTTCTCATGTCTTTGTTTTTTTTTAATTTCCTACTCATAAGCTTTTCGGTAAACGCTCCCTACTCTTTTTGGGATTTTCGGGTTTATTCCACATAAAAATTTCAATATATTCTAAGAAAAAATAAGGTGTACTTACATTTTAAATATCAACTTGTTATTATGTTTTTCTTAGCTTATAAAATAACTCATAATATTTTTTCAGCCAAGCTAAAACTCAAACAACTTCTGTCTCAACAGAGTTGTTTAAACGTCCGAAAAAGGTACTTTTTGTCAAAAATTCATCAGTCGACAAACTAAGTCTTTTTTTTCTTACAATTGGCGGTAACGACTAAGGCTATGGGCATCCTGCGGTTTGCGGGCGTATTCACTGTCGCACTGCGACAAGGTGAATGCGGGCGCAAAACCTGCAAAATGCACG
>Ga0247840_10007329_pt1 | contig 15393 bp, 13 predicted proteins | sample LaCruzMarch2015__FD_192404 | JGI IMG/M metagenome (GOLD analysis project Ga0247840, IMG submission 192404) | Freshwater microbial communities from meromictic Lake La Cruz, Castile-La Mancha, Spain - LaCruzMarch2015_17m | ecosystem: Environmental > Aquatic > Freshwater > Lake | place: Spain...
TGTCCGCTTCCTGGCTGCGCGACCTGGCGCAGTGCAACGACCCAGCTCTCTCAGACAGCGGCCAGCCGGCCAGATCCCCAGCCAATCGGCTGGATTGCGGCTACGCGCGTACCTGGTTCGACGCGCTGCTCGCTGGGCAGCGTGACAAGGACCAAACCGTGTCCAAGGCCTCGACCCTGCTCGGGCAGTTGTCCGCGCGGCTGGAACAGCGGGCTGAGGTCATTCTGCAATGAGCCCGCCGATCTCCCCAAAAAGGGCAGACGGCCAAGGCCGTGAATGGCTTCAATCCGGTGAAAAATATGGTGTTGGAGTGGCTTGGCTATATAATTGCTCTAGCAAAAAAAAGGTAGCCTTGGACTATCGCTCTCTTGCTTTCCAGTTCAACGATATTTCCACGGCGGTAATGGTCCTGGCCTCGTCGTCGAGTACGGTCGTGATAATGTCTTGGCCAAAAAACTAACACCAGTAAATGGACGATTGGAAGCACGGCCCTCCTCTACTTCGCGGTTGTCCTGAAGCTGCGATCGATAGCAGGAAATTTTCAATCTGCAAACGCTTCTTCTGGTTCAGCTCTCTCGAAAGTTTGAGTTTGTAGTTCTCCTTGAACTGGAGGGACCAGACTTTTTCGCCTTCCTGGTTTGGATTGAGTAATTTCACGATCATACTCCTCCAAGGTTAACGTGCGGTTATTCTTATCTTCAAGCGCGATCTTTGTCAGACGACCTAATTCAGCTTCCCGGGCCAATTGCTGATCAATGGCGTCTTTAATCGCCTCCTTGATGAAAAAGTTGCGTTTGTATCCTGTCTTCTTCATGTATGCTGTGAAAATGTCAAAAAATTCTCTGTCAACGACGCATGTCAGATTCGCCTTTTTAGCTTTCATTGTAGGCCTCATTTTGTAATAGTGGATAATGTGAAATTAGTACACTGCTCCCAGAGCAGTGCCCCCGTAAGCCTCACCCCTTCTTGAACGAAAACGCCTCTTTTTGTACCGCGTCTTTGTCCACGCCGCAGTCTTGTAGGGCGGCAAGCGCGGCGTCTTGCATGGCCGGGGGGCCGCAGAGGTAGTAGGAGGCGATGGGCTCGGCCCGGTGTTTCTGCAGCAGAGCCGCCGAGATGCGGCCGGGCTCGTAGAAAATGCGGTCCGAGGGATCGGCCGGCGGAAGCTCGGGCTGGCGGCTGATCACGTGCACGACAGTGAGCGCGAGCTCGCGCGTCATTTCTTCCAGCTCCGCGGCCGCGAAGGCGTCGTCGAGCGTTTTGTTCGCCCAGAAAAGCGTGACGCGATTTTGCGCCTTGTCCTGCCGGAAAGCGCGCAACACGCTCAGAAACGGCGTAATCCCGACCCCGCCCGCGATCATCACGATGTAGTCTTTGTCGTGGATATCCTTGCAAAAAACACCGTAGGGCAGGGAACACTGGATCGGCGCGCCAGGGGGCAGGTCGCGTACGGCCGAAGTAAAGCTGCCGACGTTCTTGATCGTAAACTTCCGCCGCTTGCCCGACGGTTCGCAGGAGATAGTGAACGGATGCGGCTCGCTCCACCCGTCCTCGCGCATGACGCGGATGGTCGCGAACTGCCCGGGCCGATGCGTCGGTGTCTCGGCGTCGGTCTCGATGATCAGCGACGTGGTGTTCTGGTTCTCGGCAATGGTCTCGACCACGCGCCAGGCCGGCGCGGGTGCTGTTTTTTGTGTCATGGCGTCCTGCCTTGAGGTCATTGTGTGAATAAATCCCGTTCGCTGTACCTATATGAATGTGGCGTTCCGGCGTCAAGGCGCGTAAGCAGTAGTTGCCGGGAGGAGTGACGCGTGCTACTCTGAAGAATACTGATTCAAAAAGGCGCCAACACATGGAATCGCTCCGCCGCACGGTTCAGGTAAACATCAACTACCGCGTCTTGCACGGCAGCCGTTTGGATAATTTCATCGTCCATCGCCGCAACCCCGAGATATATATCGGCCCGAACATGTTCGACCGTTGCGGGCCCGCGGACTTTGAAGCCCTGGCCGCGACGCTGCGGCGTCATGATGTGCAGATCACGATGCACGGGCCGTTCGTGGATCTTTCGGCCGGGTCCTGGGACCGGCTCGTGCGCGAGGCCACGCGGCAGCGCTTGGAACAGGCGCTGGCCGCTGCCGCCATATTCAGGCCGCGCGCTGTGGTCTGTCACGCGGGGTACGATCCGCGGCGGCATGGCTACGTGCGCGAGCATTGGCTCGATGAGTCGGCCGCGCTCTGGAGCTGGTTCAGCGGTCACCTGGCTGAGTTGGGCGCTGGCTTGGCCCTGGAGAACGTCTTCGAGGAAACGCCCGAGGACCTGCTGCCGCTGTTCGAGCGCCTGGATCCGGCTGTGGCTGGCCTGTGTCTGGACGTGGGGCACGCCACGGTCTGGAGCCGCGCGCCGCTCGACGCCTGGGTCGAGGCCTTCGGCACGCGTATCGTGCACCTGCACCTGCACGACAACGACGGCACGCGCGACGCGCACCAGGGCCTTGGGCAGGGCATTATCGATTTCGAGCGTTTCTTCGCGCGACTGGCGCCCTATGGCCCGCCCGCCGTGGTCACGCTCGAGGTCGACGCAATGACGGACTTCGACGCCAGTCTGGCCGCGCTCGAACGGCTCTGGCCCTGGTATTGACCTCCCGTTCCCTCAATTTTCGTCTTTTAGCAACATCTCGCAGATAATCCCCGACATATACGCGGCCAGACGCTTTCGGACCACAGAAATACCGCCGTAGGAGACCACGCAGATGGTCCATTCGAGGACGCCCAGGAGGTAGGGGGTGAGGTCGGTTTCGAAGAGCGTGCAGATGTCTGCGTAGCGCCGACAGCGTTGCATGAGCCGGTAGGCCTTTTCGACCATGGGGTCGCTGCCCTGGTAGTCGAAGGCTGGGAAATGGTCGTAGGTGGCGTTTTTGTACCAGGAGTCGATGAAGCGCGTGAGCGCGGCCACGTCGTCATCCGTGTCCACGGCGGTCATTTCCAGGAGGAAGATAGGTTCGAGCCGGGCGAAATCGGCGACGATATTTTTGTAGCGGGTTTCCGAGAAGTCGATGATATAGATGTTCTCCCGCTCGTCGAGCAGGATATTCTGCATATTCAAGTCGTTGTGCGTCACGGACGTATACCAGAGCTGGGATTTCCCCCGGCGTTTTGGGAACTCGTCCTTGAGGAAGCGGAAGGGGTTAGGCAGCACGCGGCCGAGTTCCGGACAGTCGAGCCCTTGCGCGTCGGGATCGATGCCGAGTTCGCGCGCCGCGTCGTCGCAGATGGAAGTGAAGATGCGCGTGGGGTCGTGGTCCGCGTAGGGGTGGATGGTTTCCCAGCGGGGCTGGCCGTACCAGGGTTTGAGGATGGTGGTGAAGATGCGGTCGAAGATGGGGATAAGCTCCTCGGCCGGACGCGTCTGGTAGAGCTTGGTGAGCCAGGTGAGTGAGCTGCCCGGGCCTGCGATGCCGACGAAGTTGTAGCGCAGGCCGGCCCAGTCGCCGTGCGTGGCGCTGCCCATGATCGCAGCGCTGTTGTTGAGGATGAAGCGTTTCACATAGCGATGGTAGGCCTCTTCCTCGCGCCGGACAAGCTCTGGATGTCCGATTTTGAGCACAGTGGGGATGAGGCGTTTGCCGTCGCGGTCGAAGCTGTCCACGGAAAAGTTCTGCGAGGAGAAGCCGCCATGGAGCGGGGTAAGGACCACGCGCGCGACCTCGTGTCCGCCGGCCGGGTCGGCAGCGTCTTGGTCGCGGCCGTAGATGCGGCGGATGACATAGTCCCAGTCATCGAGCAGCCTGACACCGCCCTTGACCTCGATGCGCAACCGTTTTTCTTGTCCCGAGCGGACGGTTGCGGGCGCAAAGGCCCAGACCGTTGCGCGGCTCATGCGCGCCTCGGGTGCGACAAAGGCCACCTGAGCGAGTGCGTCGAGCGTGCAGGCATTCTTCAGCGTTTGGTTCAAGGTTTCGCGCGGACCGGCGCCCTTGTTCGGGGGGAGGCAGTCGAGCGTCAGACCGAGGCAGACGCAGCGCCGGCCGTGTACTTCGGTCCAGGGCAGATCTGCCATGTTGGACGCGTCGAGTTCTGGCGCGTGCGCTGTAGCGGGCAGGCTCAGGCAGAGGACAAAGGCCGCTGGCGCGTTGTTCAGGTTCTCGGCGAAAAGTGCCAGGGCCAGGGGCAGGTTCTGGGGAAGCAGGTCCGGAAGCTCGAGATCTTGGAGTAGCTCGGCCAGGGTGAAGCCGTTGTTGTCGGGGGCTGTATCGATGCATTCCGCGTAGGCTTGTGGCTGGCCTGAGATGGCGATGGCGTTGGCGATGAAGAGCGTGGTTTCGTCGGGCCGTTCGGTGGTGACGAAGTCTGGTTCGCGGCCATGACGCTCGTCGAGCATTCCGGCCACATTCCAGCCGGCGAGGACGCGTCCGAGTCCGGCCAGGGCCTGGTCGCGCGTGGCGCCGAATCCTGCCAGGCCGATGGCCAGGCCGAGTTCATCGAGCGTGGCCTGGGTGAGGTCGGCGGCGCTGGGCGCTGGGTTGGCTGCGATTTCCGGAAGGTAGGATCCCCAGAGTTCGAGGGTGGAAACAGTGGCCGGGAAGGTATGCAGGTGCAAGCGGCGGTTGCCGCGTACCAGCTCTTGTTGCGTTTCCAGGGCCGCGGCGGTACATGAGGCCTCGGCGCAGGCCTCGTCGAGGGAGTCCTTGATTTTGAAGAAATGGGTCATGCCCGAGAGCTGAAGGACTTTGAGCAGAAAGGGCTTGAGTCCGCAGAGGCAGATATCGCCGCCGCTGGGCCTGAGCCTTTTCGCCGCGGTGATGAGCGAACGCAGGCCCGCGCTGGAGAGGTATTCCACACCGCAGAAGTCGATGACCAGGGTGCGCGTCTGCGGGGTCAGACGGCTGATTTCGGTGTCAAAGAGCGGGGCGCCGGCCGCGTCGAGCCGGCCGGAGAGCGTGGCTACCGCAGTGGCGCCTTGTTGCGCAAGCGAGACGTTGAGCATGGCGTGACCCTCGGGTTGCAGTGGACGGTCGCGGATAACCCGCGACCTTGGGATATTCAACCGGCTCAAAGCCTATACAACGAAGACCATGACAAAAACAACTGGCAGCCGGAGAGCGGCTGCGATCATGTTTCAGGGCACTAATTCGAACGCGGGCAAAAGTGTACTGGCCACGGCGTTTTGCCGCATGCTCTTGCAGGACGGCTATCGCGTGGCGCCATTCAAGTCGCAGAACATGTCGCTGAATTCCTTCGTCACGCTGGACGGGCGCGAGCTTGGCCGCGCCCAGGCCACCCAGGCCATGGCCTGCCGGCTCGAGCCCGACGCGCGCATGAACCCCGTGTTGCTCAAACCCACGTCCGACGTTGGGTCGCAGGTAGTGGTCCTGGGCCGGCCCGTGGGCAACATGGACGTCAAGTCCTATGTGGCCTACAAACCCCAGGCCTTTGCCCAGGCCAAGGCCGCCTATGACTCCCTGGCCGCGGAGAACGAGGTTATGGTCATCGAGGGCGCGGGCAGTCCGGCCGAGATAAATCTCAAGGCCCACGACATCGTGAACATGACCATGGCCGCCCACGCCGGCGCCACGGTATTACTGGTCGCGGACATCGACCGCGGCGGCGCGTTTGCCGCGCTGGTCGGGACCATGGAGCTCCTGGCGCCGTGGGAGCGCAAGCTCATACAGGGGTTTGTCTTGAACCGTTTCCGCGGCGACGCCTCGCTCTTGGAGCCGGCGCTCGTGGCCACGACCGAGCGGACCGGAAAACCTTTTTTGGGAGTGGTCCCGTACATTCGGGATTTGGGTCTGCCCGAGGAGGACTCGGTCTCGTTCAAGGAGGCGCCGGCCCGCACCTGCGAGCCTTGCGACGGCGTGCTCGGAGGCACGGTCGAGATCGTGCTCGTGGACCTGCCGCACATCTCGAATTTTACGGATTTCGACGCGCTGAGGGCCGAGCCTGACGTGCGGCTGCGCGTGGCGCGTAGCGCCGCCGATTTGGACGGGCCGCCGCCCGACGCAGTGATTCTGCCCGGGAGCAAGAGCACGATCGCGGACTTGGAGACGCTCGTGCGTTCGGGCCTGGCTGCGCGCATCGAGGCCCTGGCAGCCACAGGCCGCACCGAGATCGTGGGGGTCTGCGGCGGGTATCAAATGCTGGGCGCGAGCATTGTTGACGCAACGGCCGTGGAATCCGCGGCTGATCTTGGGGGAATAATTCCTGGGCTCGGGCTTTTAGCTGTAGCCACGCGCTTCGAGTCGGAAAAAATTCTCGGCCGCACCACAGCGACGCACCTCCCGAGCGGGAGTACGCTTTCTGGCTACGAAATCCACCACGGCCGCACCGAACTTCTCGACCCCGCGGCCGCGACCGCGGTCGTCATGGCCGCGGACGGCGCAGTGCTCGGCCACGCGGCCGCGTCGGGCCGGGTCTGGGGGTCGTACCTGCACGGGCTGTTCGACGACGACTCGTTCCGGCGCTGGTTCGTGGACAGGCTGCGGACCGCCAAAGGCCTGCCCCCGGTCGGCCGGACGCTCGCGTCCTGCGATCTGGAGCCCGCGCTCGACCGCCTGGCCGCGATAGTTCGTGCAGCGATCGATTGGAAAAGACTTTACGCCTTGCTTGGATTGATGTAGGTATAAAGAAAGTTACATATGATAGCGCTGCCGTCACCCTGACTGCTTGCGCGCGGGTTCTATTTTTCTCGGCAGGTGCGAGTGTGAGCGAAAAAAGAAAAATCTTGGTTGTTGACGATGAGTCATTGAACCGCAAGGTCATGGAAGGGTTGCTGCGAACCTTTGGGTATGACGCGGTCTGGTGGAATCTGGTAAAAAAGCGCTGGAGACGATCGACGCGAGCTTCGATCTGGTTCTTTTGGACATCATGATGCCGGGCATGGACGGCTTTGCCGTGGCGCGGAAAATTCGCGAAAATCCGGCTTGCAAGGACGTACCGATCATCATGGTCACGGCTCTTTCCAGCATTGACGATCGCCTTAAGGCCGTGGAAACCGGCGCCAACGACTACATCACCAAACCCATCGACAAGTCCGAGCTGCGCGTGCGCACGGCTTCGATGCTGCGCATGAAGGCTGCCCAGGACGAGATCAAGAGATACCAGACTGAACTGGAAGACATGGTGCGGGTCCGGACCGAGGCATTGTCACTCGTGGTGGAGAATCTGCAACAGCTCCAGCAGGGCACGATCCAGGCCCATCTCGAAACCATCCACTGCCTTTCCTACGCGGCAGAATACAAGGACGAGGACACGGCGCAGCACATCCATCGTATGAGCCATTATTCTGCCTTGCTGGCGACGAAACTCGGTCTGCCCGAACGGGAAGTGTACCAGATACTGCACGCAAGCCCTATGCATGACGTGGGCAAGATTGGCATCCCTGACGCCATCCTGCTCAAGCCCGGCAAGCTCACCCCAGACGAATGGGAGATCATGAAGGAGCATTCGCAGATCGGCGCCAAGATTCTAGAGCAATCCACGTCCGAACTGTTGCAAGTGGGCGCCACGATCGCCATGAGCCACCATGAGAAATGGGATGGCAGCGGCTATCCCGTGGGCCTGGCTGGGAAGAAAATCCCGTTGTACGGCCGCATCTGCGCCATCTCCGACGTTTTCGACGCCCTGACCAGCAGACGTCCTTACAAAGAGCCCTTTTCCAACGAAAAATCCTTGGATATCATGAAACAAGGCCACGGCAAACACTTCGACCCCGCCGTCCTCGACATCTTTTTGGAACACTTCGACACCATTCTGGATATCAAGTCGCGCTTTTCCGATTGTCCGTAGGGAAGGGGGGAAGCTAGAAGGACAAATGAGTAGAAGAGGCAAAAGATCCGGCCTTGTCACTGCAACAACGTGAAGGCGGCTTCTCCACGCAAAATTTCTCAGTAGACAGCTTCGACCGTGACGGCAAAAGCCTCATCCCCCATTTACGGACTTAAGTGCGCTCAATCACACATCACGCCCAGGAAAGAATGGTATTTCCGTGGTGAGTGTGTGTTCGATGCGGTCTATGTGTCGGGCGAAAAGTTCGACAAAGCGGGGGTCGAGGTGGTTGTCATTGGCTTCTAGTTTGAGGATGTGCATGGCGCGTTCGTGTGAGAGCGCCTTTTTGTAGTGCCGGTCTTGGCGCAGTGCGTCGTAGACGTCGACAATGGCCATGATGCGGCTTTGGTGGATGATTTCCTGGGCAGCGATGGCATTTGGGTATCCCGAGCCGTCGAGGCGTTCGTGGTGCTGGAGGATCATGGTCAGCATGTTCGGGAAATACGTGGCAAAGGGGATATTTTGCAGGATGCGGAAACTTTCCTCGGGATGGCGGCGGATTTCTAACCATTCGTCCGGAGTGAGGTTGCCGCGCGGGGTGAGTAGTCTTTGGCCTTCCTCGGGGGTGAGGATGGTCATGGTCCGGCCCGCGGCGTGTAACGACTCGTTTGTGAACTGGTGGATAAAGGCCTCGTCTTCCTTGTTCAGATCGTAGGCTTTGTTGATGTTTTCGAAGTGGCTGTAGATGTCTTGCCAGGGAAGTTCGTTGAGCTCGCCCCAAAGTGCGAGCCTGAGGCCGATGAGTTCGAGGTGCGCGCGTGGCAGCCTTGTAGCCTTGGTCAGGACTTCTTCGCGCACGCCTATTTTGCCGATGTCGTGGAGCAGGCCGGCGTAAAAGATTTCAAGCTGTTCGGTCTTGTCGAAGACCACGTCCGGGCACAGGTCCTGGTCTTCGGAAATGACCAAGGCGAGCCCAAGGCCGAGCTGGGCCACGCGGTGCGAATGGCCGGCAGTGAGCCGGTCGCGGGCGTCGATAGCCGTGGCCATGGCCTTGATAAGGGCCAGAAGGATTTGTTGTACCTGCTCGAAATGATAGGCGTTAGCCATGGCGATGCCGGCGACCGAGGCGAGCGTGAAAATTTTTTTCAGATGCACGGCCTGAAAGGGTTGGGTCGGATCGAGGCCGGCCAGGGCGATGGTGCCCAGCGCCATGCGCGAGCCGCATAGGGGCACCACGAGCAGGGTGGAAATGGAGTGTATTTCGCCTTCCCAGCGCGGGTCGGCGTCGAGGTCGTTGATGATTTCGCCCTTGCTTCCCGCCACGATTTCTTTGAACAGCCTGCTCTGCGTAAGTCCGTCGAAGTCTGATTCGGTGAACGGGTCGGCAACCAGCGCTGTAGAGTCTGCTGCGGCATGCGAATTGTACAGGCGTTGCCAGCGCTCGAGCCCGCCGTCTTTATGGTAGATCATGGCATAGTCGGCGGGCAGGGCAGCTGCGGCGCATTCGTCGATGAGCGCGCGCATGACGTCGTGGAGTTGCATCGAGCTGTTGAGGTTGACCACAGCGCGTTGCATGAGCGCCACTTCGCGGTATTGCTCGAGGGCTTCGACCCCGAGCGAACGTTTGACTTGCTCGCGGCGCATGATTTCTTCGAGCGAGTGGTGTAGAAAACGGCCCGCGGCTTCAAGTCCGTTCAAGCCCGAATTGTTGGCCTGAGAACGCCCAACGAGTAGGTAGCCAGCCATCTCTTGGTCGAGCTGCAAAGGCAGACAGATGCAGTCTGGCTGCTGAGTTGCGGCCGCTACGAGGTCGAATGGGCCGGACTGGAGTTCGGGAGGCAGCGCGCCGCATGCGCCCAGAAGCTTGGCTGACGGCGTCTCGGCCTGGGCCACGGCGATGTAGCAGTCCGGAGGCATCATAGCCAGGGCTTCCTGGAGATAGGTCCGGAGAAAGCCGGCCTTGAGCAGTTTGGACAAAGCAATCATGCGCGACGTGTCCGCCTATTCAACGATTTGGAGCAGTTCCTTGGCCAATTCGACGACTTCGTCTGGGTCGAAGGGCTTGGTCATATAATCATAGGCCCCAATTTCAAGGCCCTTGCGGCGGTCGGCCTCCTGGCCTTTGGCCGTAAGCAGGACGATGATCGTATCCTTGAGTTCAGGGTCTTCCTTGACCGCGCGGCAGACCTCGTATCCGTTCTTTTTCGGCATCATGATGTCGAGAAAGACGGCTTGAGGCCGTTCTCTGCGGATGATTTCGAGGCCTTCCTCTCCGTCCGCGGCCGAAAGAATCTCCACGTCAAACTCGTCTTCGAGATCTTCCAGAGCTTGCTCCAGCAAGGTCCGGATGTGGAGTTCGTCTTCGACGATAAGTATTTTTTTGCCCATAAGCGCTTCTCCTTGGTGCTCGCGTGAGGACGGCGTGCGGCCCTCATCTGACACATTCGCTTTTATACGAGATAGCAATCGCCCGGCCGAAAGGCAAGCTCGGAAATAGCTCCCGCTGGTTTTGTTCGACCCTAAGCGATGTTTAACAGCGTATACCTGGATTGCTGAAAAAACAAGGCCGTCATGGATTGATTCAGCGATTTAGGTCCGATTCCGGCTGAGCCGCGTTCGTTTCGGGAGCTGAGTCGTCATGAAAGGGCGCGTCGGCGCGGCGGTCGGGCTCCAGAAGCGCCAACCGTTGCGCAAGAAGCCGGATGCGTTTTTCCTGGCTGGCGCGCTCGAGGTCCATGGTCAGGACCTTCACCAGAATCAGACAGATGGCGATAGTCAAGGCCAGCGAAGGGGGGTAGCGAATGCCCAGCGTTGCGCCGAGAACATCGAAGGCCTTGGGGAATAAGCCCAGAAATACGATAAACGCCGCGGTCCCGAACCACCAGACACTGTGCAGCGTATGCAGCTTGCTGCGCTTGAGCAGCCAAAGGATGGTGCCGGCGATGGCCAAAGCCAGTGTGGCCGTGGTGATGCGATAGGATATCATCCGCGCGTCCGCTTGCCCGCGACCGCAGGACGTGTCAGCGTGAGCAGCAAGGTCTGCACGACATAAGAGGCCACGGCGCGCCAGGTTGGAAAAAGCCGCGAATTGCCAACACGACGCGGCGACATGGTCACGTCGCATTCGCAAATGCGCATGCCAGCTTGTCGTACGAAGAGCAGGCTGCCCAAATCCTGGTAATCGAGGAGCAAAGCGTCGTCGGCGAGCAGCAGTTGCATGGCCCTTTGACTGTAAGCCTTCATGCCCGAGGTCAGGTCAACGAGATCGAGACCGCCGAGCCGACGGAACAGCGACCAGGCCAGCAAGCGCGAAAGATTGGCCCGGCCTGCGTCGCGGCCAACGGCAAGGTCGGCGTTGCCTGCATTCAAGCTGGCGACAAGTCTCTCGATGGCTGCGGCCGGATGTTGTCCGTCCGCGTCCATGGTCACGGAAACGCGATAGCCACGTTCGAGCGCGTAGCGAAATCCGGTCTGGATGGCGCACCAGGCGCCGGCATGGAAGGGCAAGGCGAGCACAATGGCGCCAGCCGCCCGGGCGCAACGGCGCGTCGCGTCGGAACTATGGTCGTCGATGACCACAGCCTTGCGGCCAGGCGCGGCCAACACGGCGCGGACCACCTCGCCAATGGTCGCCTCCTCGTCGCGCGCCGGGATTAGCACCACGAGCCCTTGCGAGACAAGACCCGAGTCCGATCTGGAGGTAGAGAAAAGCAGTTGTTTAGTCATGCAACATACCGAAAATACGAGGTCAGAAACAATAAAGAGCCCACGGCGGTCAAGGCCTGCTTGCCTTCCCTCCGCCGGACCGTTACTAGCAGGCAACCATGAAATGGGCAATGATCAAGTTCTTCGAGAGGGCAGGGGCGGACAAGGCTAACGCATATGGATGTTATCACTCTTTTGACCGAAAATTGAGCCCCACCTCCCTTCCATCAGAAAAATAAAAGGAGAGGAGATTTCTCCCTGCGCTCGAAATGGTAAAATCATTAAAGTTTACAATATTTGGTTTGCACACTAAAATAGTGCATTAAGTGAATCACTTTGTCGTTGTCATCTCGACCGAAGGGAGAGATCACATGCGGGCTAGGCCGCTTGTGAAGCTTTTCATCTGCGTTGGCCCTGGGGGGTGCGGAGCAGGGCGCCGGCAGATCGAGCCGTTGACGTGACGGGTCTTTTTCCATTAAAAGAGATTTAATTTGGATGGCTAAGCGAGGTATGCACCATGCCGGCCCAGGAAAAATTGAGAATCGTTTCGATTGAGACCGAGTGTCTCTTTAACTTGTATTCCCACAAGATCAACCTCAATGCCGAACAACGGCTCACCATTGTCCATGGGCAGAATGGGGTAGGGAAGACCGTGATCCTGCGGCTTGTTGCGGCGTTTTTTGAGGGGAGGTATTATGAGTTCTTGAAATATCCGTTCAAGGCATTCACGATCATGTTAAGTGATGGGAGAATGATTAAGTTAGAACTGTTGAAACCTGTTAGTAAGAAAGGAAGAACAAATCGAAATCTAAAAGTCAGCATTTCCGTAGCTGGTACGTCTAATGTCGATGTTCAGTCATTTGATTTAGAAATCGGTGATGCTGCTTGGCTGGCGAGAAAAATTGAAAGAAAAGTTAGTTGGCTTACTAGCATAGATAGGGATACCTGGCTTGATAGGCGAGACGGAATGACGTTGACTGCTGATGAAGTCGTGTCTTCGTACTCACAATACGTAGATGGCAAAGAAAGTGGATTTAGTCTTGGTAACGGAAAGCTTGTTGATAAAATTCGGATGGCGATTTCTACTCATTTGATCGAGACGCAGAGATTGCTTAATGTGTCGTACCCAGATTTGTCTATATTTCCTCCTGTCTCTAGACGTTACTCTCCTCCAGTCAAGATGTATGCAAGCGAATTGCAGCGCTCAATTTCCGATTCTCTCGCAGCATATGCAAAGGAGTCCCAAAATCTTGACCAATCTTTTCCACAGCGGCTACTCCAAAACCCATCCGTACCCCTCCTGCCTGATGTTCTGAAAGTAAGTCTGCGAGAGCTTCATCAGAAGAGAACCCAGCTCAAGGATATAGGGCTTATCGACGATGATCCGCAGCCTGCCTTCGACGAAGAATCATTGAATCGTATTAGCCCAGAGCAACTCGGTATGATGACCCTCTACGCCGATGATACCGCGCGCAAGCTCGGGACGCTCGATGATATTGCTACCAGAATAAACCTACTCTTGGAAACCATCAATAGGAAGTACAAACACAAGAAGCTTTCTGTTAATCGAGAGAAGGGTCTTGTCATCAAAGGCGATTCCGGCGAAGAGCTGGACCTTGACGCGCTTTCCTCAGGCGAGCAGCATGAGCTGGTCCTGCTCTACGATCTCCTCTTCAAAGTGTCCGAAAATACCTTGATCATGATCGATGAGCCCGAGCTTTCGCTGCATGTCGACTGGCAACAACAATTCCTTGACGACCTGCTGGCCATTATCGAGAACCGCAAATTTGATGTTCTGATTGCCACGCACTCACCGTATATTGTCGAAGATAAGCACCATCTGATGGTACCGCTTTCTTCCGAACGAGACGAGCAATGTCGATAGCCGCTTCCAAAACTGCTCACACCGTTCTTTCTGAACTCAAGATGATGTTGACGGGCTTTCGGGGGGCCTTCCTGCTCGTGGAAGGCAACGCAGATATCCGTTTCTGGAAAGGAAGAACTCGCTACGGAGCGACCCGTATTGTCGATTGTGGCGGTAAACCCACTGCCAAGGCCGCCGCGCGCATGGCAACGGGCCAGGGGCTCAAATTTATCCTGGCGGTCGTCGATCGCGACTTCGAACACTTTTTCCCTGAAGCGACGCAGTGCGACTCCATCTTGACCACAGATACCCACGATATCGAAACCATGATGCTCAGTTCGCAGGCCTTGCCGAATGTGCTCTCTGTGTATGCCGACCTTGACGCAGTATACAGCATCTCGATTCTCGATCGCTTTGCCGACCTGGTACTCGAAAGAGCGCTCCTGCTTGGAAAGCTGAGATATATAAGTTATGTAAACATTCATAATGTCGACTTTGACAAGCTTTCTCCCTACAAATTTATCGACGCTACAAGCTGGACTCTGGACGTAGACGCGCTCGTTGCGGCGTACTGCACGCTTGCCAAGGTCGATCGCCATCAAGTTGATTCGCTCATTCACAAAACGCCCAGCACTCCTGCATGGCAGCTTGTCAACGGCCATGATTGCATAGCCATCGTCAATATCGCTTTTAAAGGCGTGATCAGAGCCCGCCACACCAAGCAGTTTGACCTCGATGCCTCGTTGCGGCTCGCCTATAATGAGGGATTTTTCAGTGAATCATTACTCTACCGCGACATCAAAGCATGGGAAAAAGTTCATTGTCCTATACTGACATCCTAGCCCGCTGAAATCCGCAACAAGGGAAGAACCTCGTACACCCCGCGGACCACATCCATGCGCATACTGCACCTCGGTAAATATTATCCCCCGGCACCAGGCGGGATCGAGTATTTTGTGCGCGATTTGGCCGTGGAGCAGGCGCGGCGCGGGCATGAGGTCGCGGCGCTCGTACATCAGGGCACGGCCGGGCCGGCCGCGGCCGAAGGCGTCGCGGTGCATAGCGTCCGCGTGCTCGGACACCTGGCCCACGCGCCCTTGAGCCCAGGCTTGGTTCCGGCCCTGGCCCGCTTGCTCCGCGAGTTCAAGCCCCATGTCCTGCACCTGCACCTGCCCAACCCTTCGGCCTTTGCCTGCTTGCTCCATGCCTGTCTGCCCATCCTGGTCATACACTGGCACGCGGACGCGGCGTCGTCTGCGCAAACCGGGCGTGGGGGGCTGGCCATGGCCGCGCTGTATCCGCTCTATCGCCGCTGCGAAGCAGCGCTCCTGCGCCGTGCCGACGCGATTATCGCCACCTCGCCCCCCTATCTCGACGCCAGCCAGCCGCTCGCGGCCGTGCGCGCCGCATGCCATGTCGCACCGCTCGGACTCGATCAGACCAGGCTGCCCACCTCGGACGCCCTGCCGCGTGGCTGCGACCGACCACTTGTGCTTGCGGTGGGCCGTTTCGCCTTTTACAAAGGGTTCGAGTACCTGATCAAGGCAGCGGCGCAGCTGCCGCAGGCCGACTTCTGTATCGTCGGCGATGGGCCGCTTTGGCCCGCGCTTTGCGCGCGCGTGCGCCAGGCCGGACTCGAGGGCCGCGTGCAGCTCCCCGGCCGGCTCGACGAACCAGCCCTGGCCGCGCTCTTTGGCCAGTGCGACGTCTTTTGCCTGCCTTCGATCGACCGCAGCGAGGCCTTCGGCCTGGTCCTGCTCGAAGCCATGGCCAGCGGCAAACCGCTCGTGACCACGAGCATCCCGGGCTCGGGCGTAGGCTGGGTCAACGTCGATCACGTTACGGGCCTGAGCGTCCCCCCCGCCGACGCCAACGCCCTGGCTGAAGCCCTCGGCCGCCTGCTCAACGACCCGCGTCTGCGTGAACGCATGGGCCGCGCCGGCAAGGAACGCTTCGAGCGCCTCTTCCGCATCGAGGCCGTTGCAGCGCAGATTCAAGACATCTACGAAGGCGCAAGGGGAGAACCTCGCCCATGACCCTCAAGAAAGATTCCATAA
>Ga0247840_10007333_pt1 | contig 15387 bp, 9 predicted proteins | sample LaCruzMarch2015__FD_192404 | JGI IMG/M metagenome (GOLD analysis project Ga0247840, IMG submission 192404) | Freshwater microbial communities from meromictic Lake La Cruz, Castile-La Mancha, Spain - LaCruzMarch2015_17m | ecosystem: Environmental > Aquatic > Freshwater > Lake | place: Spain...
CGCAACGGGGTGATCGTCGATCCGGCGCTCACTCTCAACGAGAAGTCCGACTCCGCCGCGACCCCCGGCGTTCCCGCCCCGGCGCTCCCGTCCATGCAGATTTCCGGGAAGCCGGTCGGCGCCTTCCGCTACCTCGTCTTCCTGCCGGGCGGCACCCTCCTCAGCGGGCAGACCGAATCGCTGAAGCTGAAGGAGGGATATTTCCCTCCGAGCACGGCGACCCCGGTCTTCACGCATGCCTCCAACCACTACGGTATCACGATCCTGCCCGCCACGGGCCGGACGATCATCACCCGTCCATGAGATGGCCAAGCTGGACGAGAAAAGCGCCCGCGTTCTCCCTCATTGAGGTTGTCATTGCCCTTGGCGTCATCACGTTTGCCATCACCGCGATCACCGGGCTTCTCTCGGTCGCATTGAAGAGCAGCCGCGCGTCCACCGACGAGACTCTCGTGGCCTCGTTTGCCGGGGATATCATGAGCGACCTCCGCCGCCAGAAATTCACCAACGCATGGAATTCCCTGCAGGCCGGGACGAACGTTTTCTTCGATGGCGCCGGACGTCCGATCAATGAGGTCGGTGCCGCGATCTCACCGGAAACGGCCCGGTCGCAGGGAGCGGTTTACCAGTGCGCGATCAGCACGGTGCCCGACACCAACAAGACAGCAACCACTGGGGCCGAAAACCTGCGCTTGGTCACTCTGGATTTCACCTGGCCCGTGGGGCCGGCCGCCCCCCCCAACCGACGCATCATCCATGCAAGCCTGGTCCGTTCGTATTAGCCGTCATCCCCACGGACAGTGCGCGTTCACCCTCATCGAGGTTCTCGTGAGCATGGCTGTCCTGCTCCTGATGGTTGTCCTGCTCCATGGGATTCTGAGCGGCGCGAGCGGTGCATGGAAGCTCGGGGAGGCCAACAAGGACCGCATGCAAAACGCACGGACGATCAGCGATTTCATCGCCAACGAGCTGGAGTCCGCGCTGCTGCCCCTCAACAGGACCAGCACGAACAGCCTGCAGCTGGTTGTAAACCCTCCGGGCATCAGCACCCAGGTATCCCACCGGGATTCCATCTTCTGGCAATCTCCGCTCGCGGTGGATCAGGCTCTGGGTGATGTGGCCGAGATCGGCTACTTCGTGCGCTGGGATACCCAGACCAACCCTCAGAACCCGCGTGCGGTTCTCTGCAGGTTCTTCGTCAACCTGACCGCCAGAAATTCCACCACCGGTGCCGTCACCGCCAATCCGAATTTTCTCATCTCCAGCCAGCCCGATACCTGGCTCTCAGACAGTGTGCTCGATCGGGTGGCGCCCGCCAATGCTACGAACGATTACCTGGGTTTGTTCGCTGAAAACGTGATCGGCATGTGGGTCCGCTGCCTCGATTCGGCCGGGAAGGACATCACCCTCGATTCGGCCGGGCAGGTCATCACTCCCGCCAGAAGCTTCAACTCGCGGTCGGGATACACGGATTCGGATCCGCTGATCGGCCCACGCGCGGCCTGCGCGCTTCCCACGATGATCGACCTGAGCCTCGTGCTCCTTGACGCCCGCTCAGCAGTCCGCGTCGGACCCGCTGAAATGGACATGATCAAGGCTCTCGTGAAGACAAGCGCGAATGCCGACGCCTTCGTGGATGCGGCGCTTCAGGACCCCGACCTCGCCTCGTTCCGCCCCGCCTTCCGCGCGCATCACGTCAGGATCCACCTGCGAAACTCGCAATGAAAAAACCGAATCCCCAGCTCTCCGGGCGCATGTGCGAAAGCAAAAGAAGTGGCGGCTCCGCCGCGATCCCGCCTCAGCAGAGTGAGGCGGCTACATCGAACGGCGCGACGCTATGCGCCTGTAGCCACGGCACTCCGCTGCCGTGTTGGTGTGGCCTGCCCGCGCGAAGCGCGCTGGCTCGATCTCCCGGAAGCTGCAACTTCCGCAGATGCGCCCAGCCCGCCGGCATCGCGCTGCTGGTCACCTTGGCGTTCGTGGTCATGATCAGCATCATCATCGTCGGGTTTGCTGTCAGCATGCGGACGGACCGGCCAGCCGCCAAATCCCACCTCGAAAAAACCCGGGCCCGTTTTCTGTCGCAACGCGGGTCGGACGAGGTGCTGGCCACGCTGAGAAAAACCACCGAGGACCCTGAGCGCAACTGGATCAGCCAGCCCGGACAGCTCGTTGCAGGAGCCGCTGCGGACAATCTCTCAACGCCGATTGATGATCGAAAAGTGCTGGCTACCGTGGTCCCGCTTTCCTCGGGCTTATCCACGGCGACATTTTCCGATCCTGTTTACCAGGCATCAAACTTGAATGTCCCGACCTTGCGCGACTCGGGCACGTGCCTGATCACCGACCGGCTCACAGATCCGGCCAACCCCGGTTCCTCGAAAATCAAAATGCCGGTGAAGTGGATCTATGTGCGGCAGGATGGCACGGCCGACACAAACGAGCAGCCGCCAACGTTAAACACGTCAAATTCCACCAACCCGATTGTCGGGCGTTACGCCTACTGGTCCGACGACGAGAGCAGCAAGGTGAACTACAACCTCGCCTGGGGCCGCGGAGCCACGAACACAAACCCTCCCGCCCACCCCAGCAAAATCGACCTGACCGCGCTGACGAACCTGACGCAGCCGATGGCGGACGCCATCCACGCGTTTATCACCTCGGACATCAACTACGGCAATCTCCCGCTGCATTTTTTCAACACGCCGGAGGAGGCCCGGCAGATCGAGCTGCAACCGTTCGGGCCGGGAGCCGCCGCGGCGCTGGCGGCAAACAAGTTTGAGCTCACCCACTACAACCATGATCCGAACACGACGTTCTTCAATGAGCCGAGGATCGTCCTGACCACGCGCCCCGACCGGGCCGGGTGGACGAAGGCGACAAGCGGCCCTTACAACGGGCAGTGGGTGGGGACAAACGGGTTGCCCGGGAAGGACGGGAAGCCCTATTACATTCGCATCATTGTTGACAGCAAGGAAGGTATGAGTGGTGCGACCAACGGTCCCGGCCCCTACATCAATCTCGACTCGAGCAAGATTACCGACACGATCAACCGGCTCACCAGCTACATGCAGCGGACCGATTGGCCCATGGTGGACGGCTCATCCAGCCTTCAGGACAAGTATTTCAGCGCCTATCCGGCATCGATCCGCGCCACGCGGCTCGCCCAGCTTGCGATCAACATCATTGATTATGTCCGGTGCAAGGAAGCCGCACCATGGTCTCCGACCGGGCAGGATTATCAGGGCATGGTCCAACCCTTGCGGGTGATAAGCAACGGGCTTACTCCTGCAACATTTACCAAATCAGAAGCCCCTACAAATTACTCGCTGTCGTATTTCGGACAGACAAGGGCGCCTCTTATTAATGAGGTCGGAGTTTGGCTGAGCCCGGATTTCAAGACCATGACGTTCAAAGTGGAACTCTATTTGCCAGAGAATTACGGCATCGATCAGGTGGACGTCTCCAAGCTGTATCTCAGCTCGGAGTCCGGCGTGAACGGCTTTGGCATCGAGTCCTCGCCGCCGCAGCTCCTTGCCTCCCAAATCAGTAATCCCATCTTAACAAAAGGCAACTATACGGTGATCACCTACACGAGGACCACCGCGACGACGAATGTCGTTGCCAGGCCTACGACCGCAACCGCCCGCGTCGCGATCGCTTTGAGCGCCACTGCCGCCCGCTTGGATGTGGTCCCGGCATTTTCCGCTTATAAAATTTCCTGTCCGGTTGATCCTGTCGGGGTTGCCCCAGGAGCCATCACCTCGATGGAGGTGGACGATCCCCGCGTGAACAAGCATCCTGATGATTGGAAGCCGCGGGCCAGCGGCAATACCTTTGGAGCCGCCAACTCGATTTCCGCGCTCAATGGGTCCAAGGGGCCGGATCCAGCAAAGATCCCCCAGCAGGATACCGATGCCACCGGGAATCTGAGCACGGCCAGCCTCTATATGCCGCCCCCCGCCGGATCTTCAATCACGCACGCCAGCGGCTTGGTGGATGACAATACCCGGGGCATGGTTACGTCCGCCGGCGAGCTGGGATACATCCACACGGGGGTGGAGTGTTCTCCGAAAACCCCGGCGGCAACACCTCCCCAGCTGGATCTCCCCTCGGGCACCCCCTGGCGAACGATGCGACTCCAGCCGAACTCCCAGGCAACCTCAGTTGTGCCGGACTGGGCGTTCATGGACCTGTTCACCTCACCGCTCAGCGTGAGCCCCAATGCCAAGTATGTCTATAACCCCCGCGACACAGCAATCGGCGGCCGGGTGAACGTCAACGCCAAGGTGGAGCCCTTTGGATTGGACCGCATCCTTCCGCTTGCCGCCGTGCTGCAAGGCTGCGGAAATGACTCGACCAACTCCTCCTCCAAGGTCACCGCAGCGCAGGCGCTGACCCTCGCCGGAAACATTTATCGCCGGGTGCTCGCGGATGGAAGCCCGTATGGGAAAACCTACGGATACAGTTCCGGCTATGATTCCGCAGGCGAAATCGTGGAGATCAAAGGGATCGCCGATGGAGGCGAGCAAAGCGAGGAACTCTACCGGCAGATCAGCAACCTCGTCACCGCCCGAGGTAACGTTTTTTCGATCTACGCCATCGGCCAGGCCATCGAGCAGACACCCGACGGCCGGCTGCTGGTAACCGCCGAACAGCGGACGAGGACAATCGTCGAACGATTTCTGAATCCGGCGAATAACAAAATCGAATTTGGCTCGATCTATTTCCGCAGCCTCAACCAGTAAGCATGTTTTTAAAACCCATCGTCGGTCTTGCTGTTTTTCACATGATACTGGCACCCGTGGCCTCATCCCTTTTTGCTGAGGATGAGACGGCATCCATCGGCGGCTTTGAAAAAGACAGGCAGGGCTGGGAATACAACGGCGGATGGGAGTTCAAGGGTGCCGCTGGCAACATTGCCATTGATCGTGAAATCAAAAAGTCTGGCGAGGCGTCTTTGAAGCTCCACGGCGACTTCTCCAAGGGAGGGTCCTATGTCGCTGCCGTGAAAAAACTCTCCATGGAGATCAAATCCCTGAGCTTCAGTGTCAGGACATCCGGAGCGAACGGCTTTGACATGAGGATCAAGGACAAGAGCGGGCAGGTTTTCCAATACAAGATGCCACTTGCTGCAAACGAGGAATGGCAGGCTGTGACCAAGGACGACTTTGAGAAGGCTGATGGTTCGTGGGGAGGGAAGAATGACAAGAAGTTCCATCCGCCAGCTACGGAGATCTGGATCATGAATGGCAGGCAGCATCTGGGTGAGGGGCAGACATCCGGCGATCTCTGGATCGATGCCGTTGAGGTTGTGCGCGAAAAGGAAATCATTCTCCCCCCGAGGCCCATGCCGGAGGGGGTGAGCATCCCCAAGGACAGCATCTTTGGTTTCTGTGGCCACATGATGCATAACGACATCTTCTATGGCCCCGACAAGTTTTCTCCCTATTGGCGGCTTGAATATACGCTCCCGCTGCTCGTCGAAGGCGGATTCGGCTGCATGAGGGAACCGCTTTATCAGGGCTTCTTCGCGGACGACGGCGACAAAATCAATGAGAGCAAGGTAAAGAACCGAAGTCAGGTCGAGCAGTATCTTGCCATGTATTCGAAGGCCGGAATCCGTGTCCTGCTCTGCCCGATGTTCACCAAATCCACGAACCCGGGATTTGACGACTTCTTCAACTGGCTCGCGCAACTCCCCGCGAAATATCCCGCTGTCTCCGGATATGAACTGCACAATGAACCGAACCTGAAGTTTTTCTGGGGCGGATCTGCGGAAGACTACGCGGCGGCGTGCAAGGCGGCCACGAAGATCCTCAAGGGAAAAAATCCGGATGTGCCGGTCGTCATCGGATCGATCTCGCACATGTGGTGGGGGCCCGGGATCGAGTTTCTCCAGAAGGCGCTCATCGCCGGCGCTCTCGATGGGGCCGACGGGATCAGCACTCACCCCTACAGGAAGGACATCGCCCCCGAAGGCGGCGACATGCACTGCGACAAGCTCGATCCCAATGGGCTTGAGACCGAACTGGCGGATTTCTGGGCCATGATCCAGACGTATAACAAGAGCAACCGGGATCTCGGCCTGTATTTCACGGAGTTCGGATATTCTTCCGGGAACGGCAAAGGGGCGTTTGCCCCGGAGCAGACGCAGGGCATTAGCAGCACCGACCTTCAGGCGGATTACCTCACAAGGATGATCCTCGTGTTTTTCGATGCGCGCCTGAAGGGGATCCCTATCAAGGGGCTCTATTGGTATGACTTGAAATGCGACGGGAAGGATCCGGAGGACCTGGAACATAACTTCGGGCTTGTCAACTATGACACAGCGACCGCCAAGCCTGGGCTGAAGGCCTATTCGCGCATCGCAAAGACGTTCGGGTCGGTCTCGGAATTCGAAAAGGTGCCGGCCGCCTCGCGCTTCGACAAAAACGATGATCTCGTCAAACGCTTCTGCTGGAAAAAACTGCCCGATGGCTCGTTGTATTTTGCTTTCTGGCGCCTCGATCAGCTCCAGAAGGAAAACAAGGATTTTTCAGCCGGGTTGGATTTCACATTGCCGGAAGGTTTCGAGGTGGCGTCTGTCGAGCTTCAGGATCTCGGGGATGACACCCTCAAACCCACGAAATATGAAGTGGCCAACGGGAAGCTCAGGATCCCCCTCGAGGTCAAGATCCGGGCTTCCTGGCTCATCATCAAACCGAAGCCTGCGGAGTGAAGAGCATGGAGCATGAAGATAGCCGCTGTTGCCGGATCGGAGACAAAACCATGCAACTCGATGCGCCCGTCTGGCAAGCTATCCCGATTGAACCACGGGAACGCAAAGCTTTAACTCACTCCATGAAGTTCCCGTATCCCAGCCTTCCGTTCCGGCCGCTCCTGATACTTTTCGCCACGTTCTGCGCGATCTTGCATGGCCACTCCGCCGAGCCGGTTCCCCCCGGCTCCGAAATCAATCTGGCCGGCACATGGCGTTTCTCTGTGGACAAGTCCGCGCAGGACGGAAGCGCCACCTTTGCGTCACAGGCGTTCGATGATGCCGCATGGTCCACTCAGCAGGTGCCCGGCAAGTGGGTTTATCAAGGCTTTCCGAACTACCAGGGTAAAGGCTGGTATCGGACCCGGTTTGTCATTCCTGAAGCATGGCGGGGTCAGCCGCTCTACCTGCAACTTCCTCCAGCCGACCAGTCCGACCGGACATATCTGAACGGGCAGGTAGTTGGGGCGATGACTAACAAGCCACGCAGCCCGCGCATCTATTCCATTTCTCCCGACATCGTGAAATGGGGCTCAGAGAACGTGTTGGCGGTCGAGATCACGAGCAAGGTGGGCAATGGGGGGTTCTCTTTCGGGGCGGCACGCCTGATAAAGCCCGGGCCGTTCATTCCCGTCGCACGGCCCGCCAACACGCGGCAGCCGCTCGACCTGCAGGCGACGGCCGATCTTGCGTCCCGCCTGAGCGAGGGAAAAACCTGGGTCACAGGATGGCACGATCCGGGAACAACAGATACCCGCATGGGCGTCAGCGTCCAGCCGGGGCCGGCCGAGGGAACATCTGCGCTGGGCCTGCATGTCCGCTTCCCGAATTGCAGCGGAGAATTTGTCGATTTCCGCCTCCCCAACGAAATCAACGGATCGAAGTGGAGGGATCGCGGGGATGACTATTTGAGCTTTGCCTATCAAACCGATGACCTGGCGGGCGAAATGCGCATGCATTTGAATGCCGGAAACTTCCGCTTCGGCACCGGAGGTGGCGGGTATTCCACATCGTTCCGGGTTCAACCCGGCGGATGGACACAGGTCGTGATCCCGTTCGCGGAGTTCGTCAAACGCACCCACAAAAGCCTGGCCTTCATGCCCGACACCAGCGCCGTCAACGCGATCTCCATCGGTTACAACAATAACGAACTGCACTCGGCCGGAAAGATCCGCCTCGCCAACTTCGCAGTTGGCCGGCTGCCCTCCGGCACACCTTCCACGGTGCCGCTCGATGGCCTCTGGAGGTTTTCTCCCGAAGGGCCCGGACAAGGGCTGGCAGCCGGATGGGAGAAGCCCGGCTTCGACACGTCGGCGTGGGCTCCACTCATGCCCGGCCGGACGTGGCAGGCTCAGGGATTTCGCGACCACGCAGGCCCCGCGTGGTTCAGCCAGCAGGCTTATGTTCCTCAAGACTGGGCCGGACTCCCGCTGCGGCTCCGGGCAGGGCAGGTATTGAATAGTCAGGATGACGGCGAGCTTTTCTTTAATGGGACCTCTGTCGGCAAAACAACAAAGTGGGATAAGGATATCGACTTCACGATTCCTAAAGAGCTGGTCCTACCAGGAGCACTCAACGCGATAGCGATCCGGCTGACCGGCACGGTAAAAGGAGGCAGCAATGGACTCGATGGCAGCCCGTTTGTCCTCGAGCCTCTTAATGCCTGGGTCGAACTGCGCGAGGCTGGGACAGAGCAACCCTTCTCGCCACCGCAACAGTTCGATCCTGGCGCGCACGCCGGGAAACGACTGGAGATTGCGCTCCGCATTCCTAAAGTCGCCCTTGCAGGTGGCGACACGACCGTCGCCTTCGAACTGGTGGACTGCTTCTTTCGGCAGATCGCTGAAGGAAATGCACCCCTTCGAACCGAGGGAGACCAACCGTTCCTGCAAGCCACGGCCACGCTCACGCCGGAACAATCCCGGAAGCTCTTCTTCTCCGAGTTCTTCGACCTGCGACTCCAGGTGCGCAACGCAAAAGGGACGGTGGTTTACGCGGCAACGCAGCGCAATGTGGCTCTCCGCTATCAGCAGCGCGACAACCTCCAACTTCCCGCGCTCGCAGAAACCAGTGAAGACACCCCCTATGGGAGGCTCAAACTCGTGGATGTGGTCGATGCCTCGCTAGACCCTTCCGAGTCCCCGCAACCATATAAAGAGGGCGGGGTGCGCGGAAGCTGGGTCGGACGGATTAGCTATGCCACATGGGCGGCTGGAATCAAGATCGGCGAGTTTCAGGGAAAACGCTACCGAGAGGCTAATAACAGCGAGTGGTTCGGCTACCGTGTGGGACGAAACGTCCGGCCAGGCACCGCCTACCTCGTGCGGATCGAATACCCGGAGGACAAGACTCGCTACTTTCCGGTGAACATCGACGCAGGACGAAACTACCAGGGGCTGGGATTCAAGACCGGCGTCTCGGCGGAGAATCCATTCGACAACTACCCGATTCGGAAGGGCTTCGCCTTCTATGACGTGCTTGTGATCCCCGACCAACTGACCTACGGGAGTCCCGGAAGCCGTTCCGTTCCGGCCGACAAAGGCTTCTGGATTTTCTTTCACGACACCGGCCGGGCATATGCCTCGCAATACGACTCCGGACCCGCTGTCAGCCAAATCCGTGTTTACGAGATTCCAGATCTCGCGTCGCATTATCCCGTTATCCGGCTCCCGGAAGGGCTTCCGCAGCGAACATTCCTGGCTGATTGGGAACGCGAACCGGAGACCATACCGAGGGATCTTGTCGCCCACGCCCGCTTCTCCGGCTACAACGCGGTTTCTCCCGAGACTCTCAAGTGGGGGACCCTCGCCTTCTGGCGTTCCAAAGATCTCCCCTTCAAAACCACGAAACCGATCCGGGATCCCTTGCCCGATGGAGAAGCCAGCACCCACGAACAGTTTTTGGAGGCCACCCGCGAAGGCGGCATCAAATTGTTCCCGCGGTTGGAATACGGCGGATCCGACAATATCCCGCGCGAACTCCGCGCGGTGGCGGCAAGCGGGAAACCGGCCAAGCCCAACCGGTTTCACTCCTGGTGCTCGGACCTCCTGCAACCGATCGTGACGCAGGAAATCACGACGTTGTTCCAGGAGGTGGTCGGGGCCAATATTCAGAAAAACCCGCAGCTGGATGGGGTGATGTTCAGGATCCGCAGCGATCGTCTGCCGATCAGCTACAGCCGCTTCGATGTGGAAATGTTTTCGAAAGAAACGAAGACCGAAATCCCGGCCGACTTGGATGATACCGCTCTTGCCAAATGGGCTTCTTCGGGGCCCGTGGGCAAGAGCTATGTCAGTTGGTGGCATGGCAAGCGGCGCGACTTTCACCAAGGCCTTACGAATGCGCTGCAAACAATCCGCCCGGATCTGAAGCTGCTGTACTACAACTGGGATTCCGACAACTGGAATCTAGGGAAATTCAATCGCGGAGCGCAGGATTTCACGGATGCCTATAACGTCCATACGAGCCGCAAGGTGTATGAACGCGAAGCCGCTGCCCAAGCAAAAATTGCTCCAGAGGTCTATGCGGATAAGATTCGGAACAGCAAGGACGCCCATCATCAAGTTTGGCCTGAACTGTATTCAGACGTGAAGGGCTTTGCGCTCCTGGGTCCGGTCAACTGGCGTTATCTGGCCGATAATCCGATCTATTTGAACTATTTCCGCACCGGAGACCAACTGGCTCTCACAAAAATATTCAACTACGAGGAAAAGGGTAGATGGAACGTGCAGGGAGACAATTATGAGTCCAGCGAAATGTCCACAGGCGGGCCGGACTTTGCCATGGCCGAGCAGGTCCTGAGCATGTTTCACGGCGACCCTTGGATTCTAACCGAAACCACCTATACCTACGGCCAGGGTTTTCTTGATGCGCACCGGCGATTTGCCCAGGCCTTCCTCGCTCTCCCGGCTTTGACTGGGGAGGTTGTCGCAAAGCCGACCGGTCGGGAGGAGCCGGATCTGCGGGTCCGCGTTTACCGAACCGACAGGGGTTCCTTCCTCTCCGTTGTCCACCGAGGGCTTGAAAGCACGGACTTCAAGCTGCAGGTTGCAGGGGCATGGACAGGAAAGGAATCGGTCACCGACCTGGTGACGGGGAAGCCTGTTCCAGCAAAAGTTGAAAACGGGGTTCTGGTTCTCGATCTTTCCGCTCCGCCGATGAGCCTGCAAAGCTTCCGGATCGAATGACGGTTCTCATCTGCACGTATTCGGGAGGCGAAGAAGCCCAGCGGACTGTGGCTCGGGCCATCTTCGGGAAAATTCCCTTCAGCGGACGGCTCCCGATTCAGATCCCTGAGTTTCTGCTCCTGAGGAGCAAAACCTAACCGTTGGCGATCATCCTGTTAACCTTTTGTCTTCTTCCGCTTAGCCTTCTGAGTGGCGCATTTGTAGCCGGCGGAACAGGATGAAGAATGGCCATGTTTCATCCCAATCTTTCATACTACACACCATCCGCAACCAAACAGGGAACCGAGCCGCTGCAGGTGGATATTTGTGTCTATGGAGGTTCCGCGTCGGGTGTTGTTGCAGCGCTGGCAGCCCGCCGGAGAGGCCGGTCCGTTGCCCTGCTGGTCAATGGCCTCCACCTCGGCGGTCTGACCACCGGAGGGCTGGGTGCAACCGATTTCGGTGACAAGCAGGCGATCGGAGGCATCTCGCGGCAGTTTTACCGTGAGCTCGGGCGGCACTACGGATGCGAGGAGCGCTGGTATTTCGAACCGCACGTGGCTGCCCGGGTGATCGCCGACTGGCTGAGCGCCGCCGGCATTGAGCCTCGATATCAGGCGTGGCTCGACAGTGTCGAACTTGACGGATCCGACATTCGCTCCCTGCATTGTGAAAACGGGCTTTCCGTTCAGGCGGACGTATATATCGATGCCACTTACGAGGGCGACCTCCTTGCCGCTGCGGGAATTTCTCATGTGATCGGGCGCGAGTGTTCCGAAACCTACGACGAGCTCTTTAACGGGGTGTTTTTCGGCCATCCGAACCACAACTTTCAAGTCGCCATCGATCCCTACCGCATTCCGGGAGACCCGTCATCCGGCCTGATCCCAGAGATCTCCGAGGAACCTCCCGGGCGTCATGGGGATGGCGACCATCGCATCCAGGCCTACAACTTCCGGTTGTGCCTGACCGCCATGGATAACAACCGCGTGCCTTTCACCGCACCGCCGGACTACGATCCCTATCGCTATGAACTCCTTCGGCGCTACCTGGAAGCCGGCTACTTCGACGCCCTTTCTCTATCTGTCAAGCTGCCCAACAGCAAGACCGACACCAATAACTGCGGGGCTTTCAGCACCGACTACATCGGAGGAAATTACCGCTGGCCCCAAGCGGGATATGCGGAGCGGGAACACATTTTCCAGGAGCATGTGAACTATGTGGCCGGGCTTCTGTTCTATCTCCAAAATGATGCGCCGGATCCGGTCCGCGAAGAGGTCGCGCGCCTTGGCTATGCGGCCGACGAGTTTCCCGCGACGGGACATTTTCCTCCCCAGATGTATATCCGCGAGGCGCGGCGCATGGTGTCGGACTATGTGATCACCGAGCACGACTGCCTCGGAGCGGTCCGTGCAACCGACCCAATCGGGCTTGGCGCCTATGGAATGGACTCCCACAACTGTCAGCGGGTGGTCAGGCATGGAAGGGTTCTGAACGAGGGCAACGTCGAAATCAAAGGATTCCCTCCCTATCCGATCTCCTACCAGACGATCGTTCCACGCCGTGGCGAGTGTGGAAACCTCCTGGTGCCGGTCTGCTTGTCGGCCTCTCACATTGCCTACGGTTCATTGAGAATGGAGCCGGTCTTCATGGTGCTCGGGGAGTCAGCTGCGGTGGCGGCGGATCTCGCCCTGAAACTGCGCTGCGACGTGCAGGATGTGCCTTACCAGAAATTGCGGGAATGCCTGCTCAAAACCGGGCAGGTTCTGGATCATGGCGGCCGGTTCGACGAGGCGGAAGTTGCCGTGCCTGCATGAAATGTCGATGCCTGGTGCCGGGCTTTGCCCTCTTGCTCACCTCGGTTGGCGGGATGGCGGAGGTGCCTGCCAGCGAGATCCCTATCGAGCTGGATCCGCAGGACGCCTCGCTCGTTATCCGCCCGGCCAAGGATCTTCAGGTGGAGAAAATTGCGGATGGCGGACTTCGCATCACCTACAAGAACGAGGACCTCAAGACATACCGACGGGTCGTCCTGGAAAAGAAGTTTAACCCGCCCGTGCAAGCCACTGCGGTGGGCTTCGCTTTGATAGTCGCTGCACAGGAGGAGGTGCGGATCACGGGGAAGGACACCGATGGAGTTCTTGGCAGCGAAACCATTAAAGGCGTAGCAGCCGACTCGGCCGTCGTCACATTGGATCAATTTCGCACCCCGGGTGGCAAGACACTGAATGGCACATTGCAGGAGATTTCCATTTCCATCCCGATGCTGGCCCAGCCCGACAGCACCTCCATCGAGATCCGCCACTGGTTCCTTCAACGCTAGAACTTCGAGTCTCAGGGCTCCTGATACCCTCCAGAGAAAATGATTAAGCGAGGAAAAAGGATGGCCCCAATCCGCGATGGTAGGGATGGTTGTGCTCCCCGCACCAAACACTCGACCTTACCCATTCACGAAGCGCTATCGCGCTGGTTTTGCCGAGGCGTCCGTCGAGAGAAGTCGGCGGGCTCGGCGATCCCGCCCTACCAAATATCGTCTCAGCCAGTTTCCACGGCATCAGGAGCCCTGAGTCTGTTGCGCGCTCACGGGTGAGGCTCATCGCTGGCAGCGACCAGCCGCAGCCAGCCGAGGGAGCCGGGAGAGATTTGCGGACAACCTTGCCGGACGACGGACCAGTTCGACGAAACAAGCGAGGGTTTCCCTCGTGCCCCGACCCATTCGTATCTTAGAAAATTCGCGCGGAGCCAGCCCGGTCGCAGTTCAGTCTGCGGCGAATTGCGGAAAATTTCCCGCGCCGGGATGGCCATATCAACAACCCATAATCCGCCTGATACCCGGCTAGCGGTCCGCAGCTTCGCGAAATTCCAGGAGCGATCCTTCTGGAGAATATGAAGCGAGTAGTTTTTTGTTAGCACCCCGTCGCTTTGAAACTCCGGAGCCTCGGGCATCGCGAAACGGAGATCGAGAACGTCGTTCGCCGGAGAGACCTGGATTTCAAAGTATTCGCGCACATCGGAGAAGCGGCTCAGGAACACCTCCACCACATCGCCCAGATATAGATCAGCATCCCGGCCCGCCTGAGCATTTCGCGGCGGCCGTCCCCCACAAAGAAACCGCACATAGAGAAAGGAGCGATCCCAAAGCAAGAGAACCTTTGTAGGAGACGGGCGCGCGGACGATTGAGGGGTGTAACTTGGGAGCAATGATGCAACCACTGCCGCCGCCGTCCACGCGGGATCCTGGAAATCTGCTGAGATCAGGGGGCGCTTGTCGGCATGGGGCACCAGGATTCCAGGACGTCCGTCAACCGGAGGAAAGGCGGAGTCCCGAGCATTCACAAGGCCGGCGCACATCAGCACGCAAGGAAGGCATAAGAGAAAGGCGGCGACTGGCGTGATTGCTTTCCTCATAGTATGGATTTCCTGCATACCCGCTGATCAATCCCGAAAGACAACCCGCAATGTGATGATTTTCTTGGGAGTCGCAAGAACGGTGATCTTGTTTCCTTGGCGCGCCAACACACCAGGAGCCTCAAGAGGGTCCTCGTTGAGAAGCACGGGTGTCGCCTCAACAACCTCCCTCGAAAAAACGATCTCCTCCTTCAGCGTTTGGCCGGTCGGATTCCAAAGCCGCACGATCAGCCCCTCTCCGCTCTCGGGGGTCTTGATGGCTGAAACCACCAGGTTGCCGGAGAGGCAGTCCATGAATCCCTGCGTCGCAGGCTCATCGCCCGCCATCTTCGGGTATCCCGACGGACGGGGGCTCGTCTGTCGCGTGAGGAGCCCGCTCTGCAGCTTGGCCAACTCTGCTAGGGCTTCGGCGCGGGGAAGATTGTTGGCAAAGGGGAGCAGGCAAAACCGAAATGTCGTGGAGCCGGTTTCTAATCCGTCGCTCTCGCCGCCTGTGCTGACCGTTTTGCGAAAGGAGCGAATAAGCGTCACGAGCATTGTCCGGCGGAAGTCATCAACAATGCCGCCCTCGTGTGGGCCGGATGCCGACAGAACCGCCAAGCCGCGAGCGCCTTCGCCGATGGCTTGCATTCCAAGAAACGGCTTTTCAGCCTGCTCCATCTCCTGCCATGCAACCGTTCCGGGATCAATCGCCACAGCCCGCTCCACGAAGTCAAACGCCTGATGTGCAAGATAGGTTTTCGCGCCAGTGCAATCCGTCGGAAGAAGCATGCGCAGCCGGTGGTCCTCCGCCCGCGTATCCACGCGAACCTCGACATCCACCGTGCGCGACCCCCTCCGCAGTGTGAAAACCGAACTGATGACAACGGGGGTCCGCTCAGGCGCAGGGCGTTGAGATAACCCGTCGTAACGCGCGGGAACCTGAAGGGCCACCGTGGACCGAAACGCCACAAGCTCCGGGCCGTCATGCACGACAGACGTCTGCGCGGAGCATGCGGTTGACAGGATCTGCTCGTCGTTCAGACCATGCGCGTGGAACCAGCCGTCCGCAAG
>Ga0247840_10007335_pt1 | contig 15384 bp, 14 predicted proteins | sample LaCruzMarch2015__FD_192404 | JGI IMG/M metagenome (GOLD analysis project Ga0247840, IMG submission 192404) | Freshwater microbial communities from meromictic Lake La Cruz, Castile-La Mancha, Spain - LaCruzMarch2015_17m | ecosystem: Environmental > Aquatic > Freshwater > Lake | place: Spain...
GTTGTCGTTTGTGATACGACAGATGTTTGAACGGGTGCCGCTGTAACTAGCGGTTTTTCAGATGTAACCGTTTCGGGCGCAACAGGCGTTTGAACGGATGCCGCCGCTGCAACTAGCGATTTTTCAGACGTAACCGTTTGTGAAGCGACAGATGTTTGAACGGGTGCCGCTGTAACTAGCGGTTTTTCAAGCTCAACCGCTTGGGACGCGACAGATGTTTGAACGGGTGCCGCTGTAACTAGCGGTTTTTCAGGCGCAACCGTTTGGGACGCGACAGATGTTTGAACGGGTGCCGCTGTAACTAGCGGTCTTTCAGATGTAACCGTTTCGGGCGCAACAGGCGTTTGAACGGATGCCGCCGCTGCAACTAGCGATTTTTCAGACGTAACCGTTTGTGAAGCGACAGATGTTTGAACAGGTACCGCTGTAACTAGCGTTTTTTCAGGCGTAACCGTTTGGGACGCGACAGGCGTTTGCACAGGAGCAGTAATAATAGGCGTTCCAGACTGATTCACAGGGATTTGAATTTCAACCTGTGGCACAGAAATCGCCTGAGTTTGAGTCGTCGTAGATACGTTAGTAATTTGGGGCGAAGTAACTTGTTGCGCTAAAACAGTCGCTGGCGTATTCACTTGGGTGTTTGTTACCGCCTGCTGAACAGCCGATTGCACGGATTGTTGTGTCAATGGCGTAGCAGAATTTGCCGTCGGTAATTGGACAGATTTACCTGTTGCCAACCTATCGCCCAATTTTGAACCTGTGTTGATGAATTTTAGTGTGTCCGTCACATTCGACAAAATCGCCGTATCCGCTGCACTCATTGTCGTTTCTGGCGTTGCTGCATTCTGCACAGTTGCAGATGTGGCGGCGATTAACTGAGCATTTGTTGTCGTGACAACTGTAGCTTGTTGCGATGCAGGTGTTGAAACAGTTACTGACGCAGTATTTGCTGCCACGTTAGTCGTTACAACAGGTTCGGTCGTCGATGCTGTTGTAATTGCCGTCAACAATGTTGGCGTTGTGATAGTCAATGCCGCCGCATCTGCTGTGGGCTGTGCCAACAAATTCATTTGAGTTGTCAGCGTATTGGAAAAGCCTTCCTGCGGAGTTGTTGTACCCGAAGCCGTCGTTAAATTTGGTGTTACTGCACTGTCAACAACTGGCATTAACGTATTTGCAGGCAGTGATAATGGTGAAGCCATTACAGTAATCATAGTTTTTACCTTTCGTTTTTTAGGCGGCGTAGCCTGTTAGTTTTTTGCGTCCTAAACGTGATGCGTGTTCATCTTGTTCAGATTGTTCGCGTTTATTTTCGTGTTTTTGTTCGACTTTTAATGCCGATTCACGGACTTTTTGAATTGTTTGCGTGCTGTGATGTGAGCGTTCCCACATTTTGCGTTTGAAATGCACGTCTTGTTCCAAATGATTTAAAACTCTTTCTTGACCCGCAATGGCTACGTCCAGCTTATCGATAAATGATCGAAATTCGATTAACCGCGAAACCTGTACACCGTTCCGCGCAAACGCATTACATTTATCAACATAATCACTGCGATAGTTCGTCAGACCATCAACTTGTCGCTTCATTTCATTATGTTGACGTTGTGAATGTCCAAGGGTTTCCAAGGCTTTCTGTTCTTGATTCGCCTTAATATCGACAATCGTTTGTAATCGTTTCGATCTTTTTTTCATAACAAACTCGCTCTAACGTAAATTCAATAACAATTCAAGCTGATGCAGGCTTTGTGCGATGCCTACTGACTCGTCCATATCTTGCTGTAAAAATTCCACAATCGCAGGGTGCTTTTCAATCGCTTTATCAATTCGTGGATCCGAACCAGGCTGATACGCGCCAACACTGATTAAATCTTTGTTCTGTTGGTACAGCGAATACAAACGGCGCAAATCCCGCGCTAATTTCAAATGGTTGGCATCGGCAATATCAGTCATGACACGACTTATTGAGGCTTCAATATCGATTGCAGGAAAATGTCCTGAATCTGCCAACGCTCTCGACAACACAATATGTCCATCTAAAACGCCTCGTGCTGCATCAGCAATCGGATCATTATTGTCGTCGCCTTCCGCCAAAACGGTGTAAAAAGCGGTAATCGAACCGCCCCCTTCATCAGCATTTCCTGCGCGTTCAACTAAATGCGGCAATTTTGCAAATACCGACGGCGGATAACCTTTTGTTGCGGGCGGTTCGTCAATTGCCAACGCAATTTCACGATGTGCTTGAGCAAAACGGGTTAGCGAATCCATTAACAATAAAACATCTTTGCCTTGGTCACGGAAGTATTCAGCAATACTGGTCGCTAACAATGCACCATGAACTCGCATTAGCGGCGGACAATCGGCAGGACTTGCGACAATCACGGCGCGTTTCAAACCTTCTTCGCCGAGAATCTTCAACACAAATTCATTTACTTCGCGTCCTCGTTCGCCGACCAACCCGACAACAACAATGTCAGCATTCGTGAATTTCGTCATCATGCCGAGCAAAATACTTTTACCCACACCCGTCCCAGCAAATAAACCCATTCGTTGACCGCGTCCAACGGCTAAAACTGCGTTAATTGCTCTAACGCCAACATCTAAGGGTTCACGAATCGGTTTGCGTGACAACGGGTTGATTGGCGTACCATTTAACGAAATTTGAGCGGTCGTTTTTAACGCGCCTTTGTCATCTAAAGGATTTCCCGCGCCATCCAAAACTCGTCCTAATAATCCAAAACCAACTTTCGCTAAACTGTTTTTGCCCATCGGAATAACGCGGCAATCAGGTTCTAAACCATGAACTTCAGCGGTAGGCATTAAAAAAACTTTTGACCCCGAAAAACCAACAACTTCTGCTTCAATCATACGTCCATTTTTGGTTTCGATTTCACAGCGCGAACCAATTGCAGCACGACATCCAACCGCCTCTAAAGTTAAACCAACCATCCGTGATAATTTACCTTCGACGACCAATTCGTGTTGTGTATCGGCACGTTCTGCATAAGGCTTTAATCTATCTAACCAAATTGAGGAGCGATTGGCTGTTGGAATCATTCAGAAAACTCCGATTTTTTGCTAGGTATTACTGATGTTGGAGGAATTTCTGGCGTGAAATCTTCACCAAACATCGATTCTAAAACCGCGTTCAAACGGCTTTCAACAGTGGCATCAACGTGAGAAACTTCGGTATCCACTTTGCAGCCACCGCGTGTAATCGAAGGGTCTTCCAAGATTGTCCAGGCAGATGGTGATTCGCCTAAACCCAAATTAAAACGTACCAAATCCGTATCTTCAGGATTCAAATAAACTTTCACGTTTTGTGATGCAATCGGTAATGCGGCAACGGCTGCTTTCACTGCTGCCGTGACTTGTCCCGAATCTAATTCGATTTCACGATGCAAAATTTGTTTTGCAATTTTTACAGATAAATCCGCTAATGCACGTTCAACGCTTTCGTCTAAATTTTTAAACGGTGTTGCAAAAGATTCCAACAAACTCACCAATTGCGTGGTTCTCACCTCAATTAAATGCACATTTTCGTCGTAACCTTTTCGTGAACCTTCGACAAAACCCGCTTGATAACCTTCTTGCTTGCCAAGCGCAAACCCTTCGGCTTGCGCTTGTTTTTGAATCGCTTCAATTTCCTCAACCGTTAAGGTTGGCATCGGGGGCGATTCTTCAATAATCACGTCAGGCGTAATAATTTCCTTAGGAATATCATCTTCATCGAAATACGGTGTCGCCCACAAACGCAACGACTCTAATTCAGCAGTCGAAAAACGTGGACGATTAGACGAGTTCATCTGCGCCACCACCTAAGCTAATTTCACCCGATTCTGCCAAGCGTTTGGCAATTGCCAAAATATCTTTTTGCGCTTGTTCTACATCACTGAGTTTCGCAGGGGGTGAGGCATCCAAATCGTCGCGCAACATTTCAGCCGCACGTTTCGACATATTCGAGAAGATTTTTTCTTTCAGTGCTTCATCCACACCACGCAATGCCAAGAGCAAGTTGCCTGTAGCGACTTCGCGCAACATGGTTTGCATACCGCGATCGTCGATGTCGATAAGATCGTCGAAAGTAAACATTTTTTCTTGAATTTCTTGAGCCAATTCCGCACGTTGTTCAGTGATTTCATTCATCACCATTTCGGTTGCGGAGGTTTCCATGAAGTTCAAGATGCTTGCTGCTGTATCCACACCACCTAAGTTAGTCGATTTCACGTTATCAGATCCCGTCAATTGTTTTTCCATAATTTGATCTAACTCGCGTAATGCTTGTGGTTGAATACCTTGCATTGTGGCAATTCGCATCATCAAATCAGGACGAGTCGCCTCGGCGAAGTACATCATTACCTCAGCGGCTTGCTCAGGATCCATCAATGATAATAATGTTGCGACAATTTGTGGATGTTCCGCACGAATCATGTCTGCAATTGAACGCGAATCGAGCCATTTGAGCTGTTCAATACCTCTTGAACTGCCGCCTTGGAAAATACGATCCAGAATACTGTTCGCTTTATCCGCACCCAGCGCATTGACCAACACGGTGCGAATATAGTCATCAGAATTCATGCCCAGTGCGGTTTGTGATTTCACGTCGTGAATAAATTCTTCTAAAATTTCTTCAATCAATGGTACCGACACATCACCAACATTTGCCATTGCCGCGCAAACAGACTGCACTTCGCGTGGGTTCATTTGTTTCAAAACAAAAGCCGCTTTATCCATTCCGATTGCAAGTAACAATACAGCGGCTTTGTCAGAATACTTCATTAAAATTTTATCCGACATCTCTTCTCACCCATGTTTTCAATACTTGAGCAACCACTTTTGGATCGTCATCAACTAAGCGTTTCAAATAGTCCAAACGATTTTGATAGGCTTTCGGTAAGTCCATCGAATCCAGTAAGTCATCAATTTTTTGTTGTTCATCTTCCGTAAGCGATAACGGTTGACCATCTGCATCGAGAATGAAGCCAGCGGCAAGTAAAGCAGCGGCACGAGCTTGTTCTTCTGCTTCAGCAATGGCACGTTTTTCGTCTTCGTCTTTAGCAATCAAAGCGCGAATTGTTGGGCGCAATACACCAAAGATTAAGAAAAGAATCGCTAAAACAGCCGCCGCTTGTTTCACTAAATCAATGAACCAGACTTCTTTCCACAATGGTAATTCAGGTGGTAAATCTAAATCTGCTCCTCTGAAACTCACGTTGGTAACAGTCACTTGATCGCCGCGTCCGCTGTCAAAACCCACCGCCTGTTTGACTAAATCATTAAAACGATTCAAATCTTCTTGTGCATAAGGCTGTAATTTTGATGCGCTGTTCGCTTGGAGAATGTGTCTGTCATCAACGACCACAGCAACGGATAAACGTCTCAAAACGCCTGACGCTAACTTTGTATGAGTAATCGTTTTATCCAATTCATAGTTGCGTGTCGCTGTTTTTGACGCATAACCTTTCGCGTTGTTATCTGTTACAAGCGAATTCGGCGAAACAGGTGGAATCGTTTCAATCGCTGCACCCGCAGGGGTTGGCTGATTACTCAATGCACCTGGAACACCTTGCGGATTTTCTTTGTTTTGTTCATCCGTCGTTTGTTCACTCCGTAACGCAGGCAAATCGGGATTAAACATCTCTTGTGTTTTATCGGTTTCGGTAAAATCAACATCTGCCGAAATTTGAACACGCATTGATTCTGCACCGACTAATGGCGACATGATATTTTCAATGCGGTGTATCAAATGTTCTTCGATGCTGGTTTTGTATTCAAACTGATTTGCCGTCAAATTTTCGGCAGCACTCGCGCGAGAATTCAACATTTGACCCTTGTAATCAACAACCGTCACATGATCCGCATCGAGTTGTGGCACGCTAGACGAAACCAAATGCACAATCGCTTCGACTTGCCCTTTATCCAGTGTGCGTCCTTGATACAAATGGACGATGACTGACGCGCTAGGCTTTTTGCGTTCACGGACAAACACCGATTGCACAGGCAATGCCAATAAAACGCGAGCATTTTTTACGCTTTGAATCGACATAATTGTTCGGGCAATTTCGCCTTCTAACGCCCGTTGATGACGCGCTAATTCCGCACTTTTACTGGTGCCAAAACTTTGCTCTTTGTCGAGTAATTCGTAACCGATGCTGTTACTTTTTGGCAAACCTTGAGCGGCAAGTTTGATTTTTAAATCGTTCACTTTATCCGCTAGCACCATAATTGAACCGCCTTCTTCGATTTTATATTTCACGCCTTGGGCGTTTAATGAATCGAGAATTTCAGCGGTATCTTTATCGTTTAATTCGGTATAAAGCCGCGCATAATTGGCATCTTGCGACCACAAAACGACCGCAATTCCAATTGCCACGCTCAAGGCTAAACCGAGCATGATTACGACTTGGCGAGCCATTGTTAATTGCGACAGTCCGCGAATAGCGGGATGTCCTTCGAGATTTAATCCCGATACAAAGCCGCCTAAACCGCCTGATGTTATATCCGCGCCACCTGTAGCAGCGAGCGGATTTGTACTATTTTGATCACTCATTGTCTATTCACAGGGTTGGGATTACATGGGCATATTCATGACATCTTTGTAGGCTTCAACCAACTTGTTTCTGACCTGCGTCAATGCTTTGAAAGAAACTTCTGCTTTTTGCGATGCAATCATCACTTCGGCAAGATTCATGGTTTTGTCGCCACCTTCAAAAGCGGCTTTCATTTGACTTGAAATTTGTTGTTTTTCGTTCACATCATTGATGGTCTGTTTTAAAATTGAACCAAAATCAATGCCTTCGGTGGGCAGCTCAGAAACTTTACTGCCTGCTGCAACGGATAAATTACGAATTTGTTCTAAAGCGGGCGTTATGCGGATGTCGTTCATTTTATTCTCTCTAATATCTTTAGGACGATTAGTATTGTTTAAGCACAATTGATGCCAGTGAAAAATAATTTAATCGTCAAAAAAATAACCGCTTTTTAACGCGCTAAATCAAATTTTCGTAATTTCTCAACTAAGGTGGTACGACGCATATTCAAACGTTTTGCGGCATGCGCGACAACACCGTTGCATTCATTTAAGGCTTGACGGATTAAATCCGATTCCATCGTGTTTAAGTATTCTTTTAAATCAATACCTTCTTCAGGCAACTGTACCGTATTGCTAATTTCTGGAACATATTCATGATGACTCATCAAAGCGTGCATTTCATCAGGCGTTGTTTGTGTCATCTGCGTCACGTTTTCGACAATTTCTTGACGAACTTTAATTTCATCCGTTTCATTGTGATTATGTTCTGGTGTATCGGGAAGTGTGAAATCAACTGGAGCTTCAACACGGTATAGTTTGAATTTTTCGGGCAAATCATCGACATCAACCAATCCTTTTGGATAAATAATCGCTAACCGTTCAATTAAATTCGCCAATTCACGCACATTGCCTTGCCATTCATAACGCATTAACGTTGCCAGCGCATTCGGAGTGAATTTCACAAAACCCCGATTTGCCTTCGCCATGCGCGTTAATAATTCCTCAATCAAAATAGGAATATCGTCGGCACGCTCTTTGAGCGATGGCAATTCAATCGGAAAAACGTTTAATCGATAAAATAAATCTTCACGAAAACGGTTATGTTTAATTTCATTTTCTAAATGCCGATGCGTCGCCGCAATGACACGCACATCACACCAAATCGTTTTATTTCCACCGACTCGTTCAAAATTTCGTTCTTGCAACACGCGCAACAGTTTCACCTGCATCGACAACGGCATATCGCCAATTTCGTCCAAAAATAATGTCCCACCTTCCGCCATTTCAAAGCGTCCTTGACGGGCATTTAACGCGCCCGTGAACGCGCCTTTTTCGTGTCCAAATAATTCACTTTCTAAAAGTTCAGCGGGAATCGCGCCACAGTTAATTGGCACAAAGGGTTTTTCACGGCGTAATGACGCATCGTGCAAAGCGTTCGCAACGACTTCTTTGCCTGTTCCCGATTCACCTAAAATCAAAACGGTTGCGTCCGATTCAGCGACTTGAGCAATCATTTTTTGAATTTGAACCATTGCAGCACTGCTGCCTTTTAAGCGTGACGCAACAAGTGATAAAGCGTTGGCGTTTTCAGAATCGTTTAAAACCAATTTTTGGATTTCAAATGTAACGGAAACATTTTGTGAAGCGGCACGATTGATAGGTAATTTAGCGAGTAATGGACTTAATTTCGCGTACTGTAACGGTGACGGTAAAACGCAAAATAATTTTTCGTGAACGTCTTCAACCGCCATTTCTTCACTGCTGTCGGTGATAAAAATCACGGGAATTCGCGCCATTTCGGCAATTTCGTTCAAAATCATGAACTGTTTACGAATACCTTCACCGATAAAAATACTGCAAACACGGTTGATTTCGTGCAAATAGTCGGCGTAATTATCCGAACTGATGGTTTTTACTTCATATCCCATAAATTGAAAAATAATTTCAACCTGTTGGATGCGTGTTTGATTATCGTCAATTAACAAAATAGGAGGTAGTAACGCCATATTTCTCACTCGGTCAGACTAAAAATTTCATGTTTTATTTCATGCTATTATTGCATTTTGTTAATGTCATTTGAACTACAAAAGACAAAATTGTGGCAGTTTTTAGACTTGACAAAAATTCGCCACCGTAGACACTAGACGACTTGTTAATAACCCCGCGAGCGTTTTCCTTGAACGATATGCCTCTTAGTATGCTATTCAGCATACTTTTGTTGATGTTAGTTTTGTCCGCCTTTTTTTCGGGTTCAGAAACGTCGTTGATGACGTTGAATCGTTATCGATTGCGGCATTTAGTAAAGTTGAAGCATAAAGGCGCAACTAAAGCACAGAAGTTACTGGAACGCCCTGACCGCGTGTTGGGATTGATTTTATTGTGTAATAATTTCGTCAATAATTTCGCCTCATCGATTGCCACGGTAATTGCGATAAAACTCTACGCTGACGAAGAATCAAGTGTTGCTATTGCGGCGGCGTTATTGACACTCGTGATGTTGATTTTTTCCGAAGTCACACCCAAAACGCTCGCCACAATTAAACCCGAATTACTCGCCTTTCCATCGGCGTGGGTTTATACAGTGTTGTTAAAAATTTTCTATCCGCTCGTTTGGTTGGTCAATACATTGGCGCATTGCCTATTACGTCAAATGGGCGTGGACACCTCGAAAACGGGTCAAGATCAACTTAATAAAGACGAACTCAAAAGCATTATTTCCGAATCAGAAAGCGTGATGCCGCCGCGTTATCAAAAAATGTTGCTCGGGATTTTAGATTTAGAATCTGCAACGGTTGAAGACATCATGACTCCGCGTAATGAAATTGTCGGCATCGATTTAGAATTACCCATTGAGACGATTATTCAACGCATTAAATACAGCTCTCATACTCGTTTGCCCGTTTATAAGAAGAACATCGATCGCGTGATTGGCTTTCTCCATTTACGCAAAGCGTTGATTGAAATTCATCACGAAGATTTTGATAAACAAACGATTATTAGCTTGCTCACAAAACCGTCATTTATTCCCGAAAGTACGCCAGTTCACACGCAAATGTTGCGTTTCAAAAATGAAAAAATTCGTGTCGGTTTAGTTGTGGATGAATACGGTTATGTTCAGGGTTTAGTGACGTTAGACGATTTATTACAAGAAATTGTCGGTGAATTGATTACCGAAGAAAATGCGGTACGCCAACAATTAGACGGCAGTTATTTTGTTGATGCGACGATTACTGTGCGGGAATTAAATCGGATTATGCAGTGGGATTTGCCGACTGAAAGCGCGAAAACGTTGAACGGCTTGATTTTGGATTTTATGGAAACGATTCCAAACACGGGGACAAGTATTCGTTTGCATGGGCATCCGTTGGAAATTTTGAAACGCGACGAAAATACGGTGAAATTAGTAAAATTTTTGCCGCGCAATAACTCAAAACTTGTGTAACACTTGCCATTTTTACCCTCAACAAAGCGAAGGACTTTATGCCAATTTCCACCCAAAAATTCACCCTAGCGTTGTCGATTACGCTCGCACTTTCAGGTTGTTCTGTGATGCGAAGTTATGACGATGAACTCAAGCAAACCGTTGATTTAGTGGCACAAGGTCAAGTCCCGCAAGCGATTCAACAACTCGATTCCAACAACACCAGCAGTGACAAAGATTTGTTGTATTACTTTGAAAAAGGCACATTGCAACGTTTCGATAACAAATACAAAGATAGCGTCACAACGTGGTTATCCGCCGATCATTTGGTGAATGAATGGGAAAACGAAGCGAAAATTCGAGCGGGTGCTATTTTAGAAAATATCGGCGCAGTGACATTGAATGATAAAACACGCCGTTACGATGGGCATGATTATGAAAAAGTCATGCTTTCAACACAACTGGCGTTAAATCATTTGTTAAACGGTGACTGGGATTTTGCTCGAACGGAAATTAAAAAAACGCATGAACGTGAAGCGATTATTGCCGAAGTTCGCGCCAAAGAGACAGAAGAAATTGAAAAAGAAAGTCGTTCAAAAGGCATTGGAACGACGTTTAAAGATTTGAACGGTTATCCTGTGGAGACGCTGAATTCCCCCGAAATTACCTCGCTCAAAAATGGTTATCAAAGCGCGTTCAGTCATTATTTGGCGGGTTTTATTTATGAAGCCTTGGGTGAACCGAGTTTAGCGTCTGCGGGTTATCGTCAAGCGATTGAATTGCGCCCGAATGTCAAAACATTGGAAGACGGTTTAGCGGGTTTGGACTTGCGTCCGCGCCAACAAAAATCCAACGAAACGGATGTTTTGATGGTGGTTGAAAGTGGTGTTGCGCCGTCGTTAAGTTCTGTGATGGTGCCGATTCCTGTGATTTATAAAGGTTTAGGCGTGATTCCGATTTCGTTTCCTGTTTTGCATTCCGATTCAACACGCACCAACGCGCCAAATTCTGTGAATGTTGATAATGCGACCACGCAACCGTTGTCGATGGTGACGAGTTTAGACGCGATGTCAAAACGGGCGTTAAAAGACGATATGCCAGGAATTATTGTGCGAGGTATTTTGCGTGCTGCCGTGAAAACCGCTTCGCAACAAGCCTTGATGAGCAGCAATAATAGTTATGCAATGTTAGCAGGTGTCGCATTAAACGCCGTAAATGTGATTACCGAATCGGCGGATGAACGAACATGGCGCACATTGCCTTCGACGATTAACGTCACACGGTTTTCGATTCCAACGGGCAAACATGAATTTTCGCTGGGTTCAAAAAAACAAACATTGGATATTAACGGCGCACACGCTGTTGTTGTGGCGCGTGTAATCAACAATCAAGTTTATTGGTCGCAACCTGTTTATAGCGCAAAAATGCCTGCAAATATCATTACGCCAACGCCGCCACAGGTTGAATCAAAAATTATCCCAACCAAAGCAATAAGTAAAAAAGCGCGTAAATCTTCCACCAAAAAACGGAGCAAAAAATGAAAAAGTTGATTTTAAATTTGAGTATTTCGGCGGCATTAACACTGACGGCGTGTGCAACCGAACCTCTTCCACCGCCCGCACCGAATAGCATTCCTGCAAAAGTCGAGCAATTAGGCGAAATGTCGTACTTGCAAGTGAGCAATATCACGGCGACAAAACGTAATCATTTGATGGCGATTCAAGCCGAAATTTTGAATACCGATTCCAATAATCAGCAGTTGTATTATCGTTTCAAATGGTTGGACAAAAATGGCATGGTGATTGGCGATGATGAAGCGTGGCAACCGTTGCTAGTTTATGCGGGACAAACGCAAACAATTAACGCGCTTGCCCCATCAATGCTAGCCACAGATTTTAGAATTTTGGTGAGCAGTCCCGATAATAAAGGACTTTGAAACATCGTTTCAATGAAGTCGCCCCGCCCCATAAAGTCGGATTACGCGCTGCTAATCCGACCTACGTTTTTCATCTTGTTAAACGAATTTCTGCCTCGCGGTACTTTTTCGCGCATTGTTCCGCCACTTCGGCAGGCAATTCAGGAGCTGGCGCGGTTTTATCCCAATCCAATGATTCTAAATAATCACGCACATATTGCTTATCAAAACTGGGTGGACTAATGCCAACTTTATATTCGCCAACATCCCAAAAACGCGATGAATCTGGCGTTAAAACTTCATCAATCAAATGCAGCGTGCCTTCGTGATCAACACCAAATTCAAATTTAGTATCCGCGATAATAATGCCGCGCTGTTTTGCATAAACAGCGGCGGCTTTGTAAAGCTGTAAACTCACGTCACGGACTTGATACGCCATGTGCCGACCAAGTAACGTCACGATTTGTTCAAATGAGACATTTTCATCGTGTTCACCTACCGCTGCTTTGGTCGAAGGCGTGAAAATCGGTTCGGGCAATTGTTGCGCTTGTTGCAAACCTTCTGGCAATAGAATCCCGCAAATTTGCCCCGTTCTTTGGTAATCCTTCCAACCTGAACCAATCAAATAACCGCGCACAATCGCTTCCACAGGCAAGGGGGTGAGTTTTTTTACGATAATCGCCCGCCCTTCAACTTGTTTGTATTCAGCCGTGTCAGTCAAAATATCTTCTAACGGAATGTGCGTTAAGTGATTCGGAATAATGTCGCGTAATTTATTAAACCAAAAAGTCGAAACAGTTGTTAAAACGCGCCCTTTATCTGGAATGGGATTAGGTAAAATCACATCAAATGCCGAAAGTCGGTCAGTTGTGACAATCAACATATATTGGCTGTCAATGTCGTAAATATCGCGCACTTTACCGCGAGCGCGAAGGTGTAATGACGGTAAATGTGATTCGTATAAAGCAGTTAAGATGGTCATAATTTAAATCTCCACAATTAAAAAAGCCCGTAATGAAACGGGCTTCTTATTTTCTAAAGCTGCCTGTGCGGCAGTGAACTTTGACGATTTTACGTCTTAGTTTTTCGTCTGATCGACAATCTGATTTGCAGCAATCCACGGCATCATCGCACGCAATTTCGCGCCAGTCACTTCAATCGGATGTTCTGCATTTAGACGGCGTTTCGCGGTCATTTCTGGATAGTTTGTTGCACCTTCCAAAATGAAACGTTTTGCATATTCGCCATTACGAATGTTTTGTAACGCTTCACGCATTGCTTGACGGCTTTCTTCGTTAATCACTTTCGGGCCTGTAACGTATTCGCCGTATTCTGCGTTGTTTGAAATTGAGTAGTTCATGTTTGCAATACCGCCTTCAAACATTAAATCTACAATCAATTTCAATTCGTGTAAGCATTCAAAATACGCCATTTCTGGTGCGTAGCCAGCTTCAACTAACGTTTCAAAACCCATTTTCACGAGTTCAACTGCGCCACCACATAAAACCGCTTGTTCACCGAATAAATCAGTTTCACATTCGTCACGGAAAGTGGTTTCGATAATGCCTGAACGCCCGCCGCCGATTGCTGAAGCGTAAGACAAACAAATTTCTTTTGCTTTGCCTGAGGCATCTTGATGAACCGCGATTAAATCAGGAATACCGCCGCCGCGCACAAATTCTGAACGCACAGTATGACCTGGTGCTTTTGGCGCAATCATGATTACATCTAAATCTTTGCGTGGCACGATTTGGTTAAACAAAATCGCAAAACCGTGGGCAAATGCTAACGCCGCGCCTTGTTTAATGTTGGGTTCGATGACTTCTTTGTATAACGCAGATTGAAATTCGTCAGGCGTTAAAATCATTACGATGTCAGCACTTGCAACGGCTGCGGGTACATCTAACACTTTTAAACCGTGTGCTTCTGCTTTTGCAACAGAAGTTGAATTCGGACGAATACCAACAACCACATCAACGCCTGATTCTTTTAAGTTCAGCGCGTGTGCGTGACCTTGTGAACCGTAGCCAATAATCGCTACTTTTTTGCCGCGAATGATTGCTAAATCTGCGTCTTTGTCATAATAAACTTGCATTGTTTTTCCTGTGTAAAGGTTAAAGTTAAAAAATTAAAAATGGGCTGTAAATTACAGCAATTCAATATCAATATATTTCAGCGCGTTATCAATTCTTCCGAAATCATCAAACCGTTCAAACAAATCATTTTCTAATTCATCTTTGTTTTCTGCATTGGCAAATAACGTCAAAACTAAACGATTTTCGCGCAATTGCAACGCGGTTCTGATTTCACCGAAAACATCAATAATCGGCTGTTGAACCCAAACTAAAAAATCGGCTAAATCATGTTCAAAAAGATAGGCTTTAATTGCTCTCGCATCGTCTTTTAAACGAAATGCTTTTTGAATACGCTCAAACGAATGCTCAAAAATCGCAATTTCTTCCTGAGCTTTGGTTTGCCTGTTCATCAAAGATGTAATCCTTTTTCGCCGCGAGAAATTCCCGTCGCGCCAGAACGCACCACTTCGATAATACTGTTTTTCTCAACCGTCGCAATAAACGCATCGAGTTTATCCGAAGTTCCCGTCATTTCAATAACGTAAGAAGACGGCGTAACGTCGATGATTTTGCCACGAAAAATATCCACCACGCTGCGTAATTCGTCGCGCATTTTGTCAGCAGTTTTGATTTTAACCAACATCAACTCACGTTCAATATGCACCGCTTCTTCTAAATCAATCAATTTCACCACGTCGATGAGCTTGTTCAATTGCTTGATAATTTGTTCGACAACCTCTTCGCTGCCGCGTGTAACAAGCGTCATGCGTGACAAACTGGGGTCTTCTGTTACAGCAACCGTCAACGATTCGATGTTATAACCACGCGCTGAAAATAATCCTGCGACACGCGATAATGCGCCCGCTTCGTTTTCAATCAAAATAGCAATAATGTGTCGCATTATGACAACTCCCGATCCGTTGTAGTGCCAATCGCCACGCGCAATTTCATATCGTGATGCCCTTTACCCGATTCAATCATTGGATAAACATTTTCAGTTTTATCGGTCAAAATATCTAAAAATACGGTTCTATCTTTCATGGCAAACGCTTGTTCTAACGCGCCACGCACATCTTCGGGTTTTTCAACACGAATCCCAACGTGTCCATAAGCCTCAGCCAATTTCACAAAATCAGGAATTGTATCCATATAAGAATGTGAATAACGACTTTGATACGAAAATTCTTGCCACTGACGAACCATGCCTAAATAACTGTTATTTAAGTTAATGATTTTAACAGGCGTACTGTATTGCAATGCAGTCGATAATTCTTGAATACACATTTGAATACTCGCATCGCCCGTGACACAAGCCACATCAGCATTTGGATGAGCAAGTTTTACACCGATTGCAGCAGGCAAACCAAATCCCATCGTGCCTAAACCACCTGAATTTATCCAACGACGTGGTTTATCAAACGGATAATACTGCGCTGCCCACATT
>Ga0247840_10007337_pt1 | contig 15382 bp, 7 predicted proteins | sample LaCruzMarch2015__FD_192404 | JGI IMG/M metagenome (GOLD analysis project Ga0247840, IMG submission 192404) | Freshwater microbial communities from meromictic Lake La Cruz, Castile-La Mancha, Spain - LaCruzMarch2015_17m | ecosystem: Environmental > Aquatic > Freshwater > Lake | place: Spain...
GTCAAAATGGACGAGCAATGCCAGTGGGTCAATTTGAGGGAGTAATGCCTGGGTCAGTTTTGTGAGCAAAGGCCAGGTGGGTCAATTTTGATGAGCAGGGGTGGGTCAATTCTGGTGAGCGTTGAGGAGTTGCGCGGCGAAGACTTGAGGAGGTTGAATATGCCGAGATGGATAGCCTTGCTAGTGACGATGGCGATTGTGCTTACGACATTTGCCGTATCAGGCCATTGCGACCAAATCTCGAACGCGCCCAACACTTCAGGGCTTTCCGACGATCCTAAAGCGCTCAACGCTAAGGTTCTCACCTTATTCCAGGCCGGAAGATATGCTGAAGCCATACCACTGGCCCAACGCGCCCTGGCGATCTGGGAGAACGATCTCGGACCAGAACATCCTTTCGTTTCTACGGGGTTAAACAATCTGGCTGGATTGTATAAGACCATGGGCGAACTAGCCAAGGCCGAGCCGCTGTTGCTGCGCGCCCTGGCTATTCGGGAGAAGGTGCGGGGACCAGAGCATTCGGACGTGGCTACGAGTTTGAACAACCTTGCGGCGTTATATGACGATATGGGCGCCTACTCCAAGGCCGAGACATTCTATACGCGCGCCCTGGCAATTCTGGAAAAAGTCAAAGGCCCGGAACATGCGGACACCGCCGCGTGCCGAAACAATTTGGCAAAGTTGTATGACAACATGGGCGCCTACGCCAAGGCTGAGCCACTCTATATGCACGCACTGGGCGTCTGGGTAAAACTCAAGGGGCCGGAACATCCTAACGTCGCAGCCTGCCTGAACAATCTTGCAGAGTTGTATTTAGCTATGGGTGACTTTGCCAAGGCCGAACCATTCTATACGCGCGCCCTGGCAATAAGGGAAAAGACCCTAGAATCGAATCATCCGGACATCGCCCAAAGCTTGAACAACTTGGCTGGGTTTTACTACGCCATAGGCGATCGCTCCAAGGCCGAGCCACTCTATGCCCGGGCGTTGGCAATACAAGAGAAATCCCTGGGGCTGGAGCATCTCAATGTCGCAACGACCCTTAACAATATCGCGTTGTTATACAAAGACATGAATGACTTTGCCAAGGCTGAACCGCTCTATGCCCGCGCGTTGGCGATCAAGGAGAAAAAGCTCGGACCAGAGCACGCCACAGTCGCCACGAGTTTAAACAACCTGGCGAGCTTATATTACACCATGGGAGAGTTCTCTAAGGCCGAGCCCCTGTATCTGCGCGCTCTGGCAATCGATGAGAAGGTCCTGGGCAATGACCACCCGGACCTCGCCAAAGATCTGAACAACCTGGCTGCGTTGTATCGAGACTTGGACGACTACGCCAAGGCCGACTCCCTGTATACGCGCGCCCTGTCCATCGCGACAAAAGCCCAAGGGCCTGAACACCCCGCCCTCGCCTTGATGTTGATCAATTTCTCTGCATCACTCGCCGCCCGCGCCGACTACCGCCAAGCCTTCGCCCTCCAACGCCGCGCCCAGGACATCCACCAGGGCATGATAGACCAGGTCATGGGCTTTACCAGCGAGGAGCAGAAGTTGGAGTTTCTAGGGAAACTGCGGGGGGAGCTTCAGGCCTTTTTCACCCTCGCGGGCTTGCACCTGCGCGAGGACGCGCAGGTTGCGCGCAGCGCGTTCGATGTTTGGCTGCGACGCAAGGGCGCGGCGCTCGAGGCGCAGCGGCAGTTTCAGGAGGCGTTGCTCCTTTCCGGCGATTCCAAGGGCAAGGAGGTCTTCGCCCAGCTCGCGCTGCAGCGCGCGAAGTTCTCCAGACTCGTCTTCGCCGGGCCGGGCAAGGAGAGTCCGGAAGCCTACCGCGCGCGGATGGACGCGCTCAAGAAGGCTCTCGGCGAAAAAGAGGCCGAACTCTCGCGTCTGAGCCAACCTTTCGCACGCAGCAAAAAACGCGCGGCGGCCGACGCTACGCAGGCAGCGGCCGCGCTGCCCAAAGGCGCGGCGCTCCTCGAGCTGGCCAAGATCGACGTCTTCGACTTCAAGGCCACGGGCAAGGAAAGCAAGTGGCGGCCCGCCCGATATCTGGCATTTGTCCTGCCCGCGGGCGCGCCCGAGCGCTTGGCCTTTCTCGATCTCGGCGAGGCCGCGCCCATCGACGCGGCCGTGGCCGCCTTTAAACGCGCGACCGAAGGCGCAAGCGATCCCGCCGCCGCCACACAGGCCGCGCGCACGCTCCACGACCTCGTCTTCGCGCCCCTCGTCGCCGGGCTCGGCAAGGCCACGGACATCTTCCTCTCGCCCGACGGCGACCTGAACCTCATCCCCTTCGAGGCCCTGCTCGACGCGCAGGGTCGGCGCCTCATCGAAACCTACACTTTCAATTACCTGGCCACAGGCCGCGACCTGATTGGCATGGGCGAGACCGCCGCGGCCACCGGCCCCTCCCTGGTCATCGGCGACCCCGACTACGAGCTCGGCGGCGCGGCCCTCGAGGCCAGCCGCGCGCAGGTGGCCGGCCTCCGGGGCGAGGAGCGATCATTCCTGCGCTCCGCGGACCTGCGTGGCATGCAATTCAACCCCCTGCCCGGCTCGCGCGCCGAGGCCCAGGCCATCCAGCGACAGCTCGGCGCGAACGCGCGCCTGCGGCTCGGCGCCGAGGCCCTGGAGGACGCGCTGCGGACGCAACAGCCGCCGCGCATCCTGCATCTAGCCACGCACGGATTCTTCCTCGCCGACCAGGACCTCAAAGCACTGGCCGACGTCCGCGGCTTTGTCGTCTTCGACGGCGAACGCCCCGCCGCCCCGCGCCCCGAGGCTGGGCAAAAGAACTTCGAGAACCCACTTTGCCGCTCAGGCATTGCTTTGGCCGGCGCCAACGTCTCCTTGCGCGGCGAGGGCACGGAAGGCGTGATGACTGCCGAGAAAATCCTGAGCCTGCAGCTCAACGGCACGGAGCTGGTGGCGCTTTCGGCCTGCCAGACCGGGCTTGGCGACGTAAAGAACGGGGAAGGCGTCTTCGGCCTGCGCCGCGCCATCCTCCAGACCGGCGCCAAGGGATTGGTCATGAGCATGTGGTCCGTGCCCGACGCCGAGACCCTGGAGCTGATGCGCGCGTTCTACGCCAACATGGACAAGGGCCTGCCCAAGGCGCAGGCCCTGCGTCAGGCCGCGCTCGCCGAGCGCGAGATCGCGACCAAACGCCACGGCCAGGACAACCCCTTCTTCTGGGCCGCCTTCGTGTACCTGGGCGAACGGTAGTTGGAAAGGAAGCGGGTGAAACTCAGCCAGCGCCCCCAAAAAGCCGCCCGGTCTCGCGAGAGGTCGGGCGGCGTGGGGTTCCGACAGCGCGGCGCGCTCAGTTCGTCAGGAGTTGAAAACGCACGGGAGCGCTATGTTTGTTTTCCACGGTGATGACGTAGAAGCCCTTAGGGTCGGGAGAAAAATCGCAAGAAAGATGCTGGTCGTCGCTTTCGTTCGTGCACGTCAGACCACTGCACACCTCGCGTCCGCTCTGGTTCGACACGGTGAGCACGAGATCGCTGGCGCGGGCGCCGGCGATCGAAACCAAGCCCTTGAAGCCTCTGAACTGCCACATGTAGACGGCCTTGCCCCGCATACGGAAGTCGCTATTTTCAAACAGGCGCGCGGCGTTGTCAATGTCGTTTTTTGCGCCACGTCGTTTCCTGCGCCTTAGAAAACGCGCACCCCCTCAACCCTGGTCCGCGAATCGACATTCAGAGCCCACGATTCTTTACGCTATTCGCGCAATTTGCTTGATATTTTCAAGAAGTTGGGACAGGTTGACGTAACTAAGCGCCGGGCGGCCATCCTTACGCAGCAGGCTCGGACTACGCGTCTACATTGGGTAAACTCTTCGGGGGCAGCATGCTGCTGGAATGGCCACGCGTCATGGTGTCGCGATGTGATTGCAAAAGGCGGTGGTCTTTTGCGGTCTGAAACCCCTGGAGATAAACGCCCCACGAATCGCCCGGCCCCTGTCGCTCCCGACGAGGTCAGGCCAGAGTTCCTCGCGGCCTGCCCTGCCGCAGACTGCAAAAATCTCGTCTTTGCGCATTGGCGGCTGCTCGAAGCCCTCGCCCGGAAACGATTCAAGGATTCGAGTCTGGCCGACCAGGCTCTGCTCTTCGTGCAGGCCGGCCTCGAAGCCAAGGACTGGCGACGCGTCCGCGCCTACCAGGGCAAGGCGAGCTTCAAGACCTACCTAGCCCAGGTCGCGGCCAGCCTGGTGAGTGACTACGGCCGCACGCTCTACAAACGCCAGCGGCCGCCTGTCTGGATTAAAGTCCGCGGCTTTCTCTACGAGCGACTTTTCAAGCTCTTGTGTCGCGAGCGCTTGGCGCCCGAAAACGCGACCCGCGCCTTGGCCCAAGGCGGCGCCGACGCCGCGCCGGGCGGCGCCGACCCCGAAACCGTGGCCGCCGCCATCGAGGAAATCCTCCGCCGCCTGCCTGAATGCGGTCAAAATTCCGCGCCGCAATTTATCGAGTTCAAAACCATCGACGAACTCGCCTCCAAGGAGCCCGAGGCGCATCAGCGCACCCCAGAGGACGCGCACGCCGCGCCCCAGCGCGACGCCTTCCTCGACGCCCTGCGTCGCACCCTGGACCTACACGAGGAGCTTCTCTACGCGCCCGCCCCGGAACTCGCGGACCGGCTCTTTCACGCGCTGCGCGCCGACCTGGTCCTCAGCAGCGAGGAGCGCGCCTTTCTTGGGCTCATTTACCGCGACGGCCTGGCCGTCAAGGCCGCGGCCCGCCGCCTCGGCGCGCCCGAGGGTCAAGCCCACTCTACGCTTAAAAAATTGCTCGCAAAAATACGAGCCGGAATCGAGACGGCGACCGCCCAGTACGGCGGGTTGGACGGACTGGGGCAACATTTTTTCAAAAATGTTTGACGACCGCGCTCACAAACCCCGCGGTTTTGCCCGTCTACTTCATCAGACACAACGAAACTGGACCACGTGATGGACAACGAGAAGACTTCACAGCAACAAAAACCCGGAGAGACCGTATCCGGGCCCTTGTCCGTAACAGACGTAAGCCCGATGGTGGAGCTGGCCCTGGCAGCCACCGCGCCGTGCGGACTGACCTCGTGCCCTGCCCCAGAAGACCTGGCCGCCTTGAGCGAGGGCAAGCTGCAAGGCGCCGCGCGCTCGGCGCTTCTCGACCACCTCGACCGCTGCGACGACTGCCGCGAAGCCTGGCTCTTGGCCAACGACACGCTCGACGAGCAGGACCGACGCCCGGCGGCGCAGCCTGCGAGAGTGCGCGTCCGCTGGCGTCCGGCGCTCGTTTACGCCGCGCCCCTGGCACTGGCCGCCAGCATTTTACTGGCCGTGGTTATAACGCGCCACTCGCCCTACGAGGGACTACACGTCGCGCTCGACCAGGCTTACCTCCTAGCCGACAGGCCCAGAGTCGTGACGCGCAGCCCGGACGCCGCCCTGAGCACTTGGGACTCAGCCTTGGCCCAGGCCACTCGCCTTCCGGACTGGACACCCTTGCAACGTTCCTATGCCGCGGGCTCGCTTCAGGCCCGCCTGCGGCTTTTTGGTCCAACGCCGCCCAAGTCTGAACGCGGCCCTGATCTTGGCCCTCTGCTGTCCATGGACTGGGACAAGTCACCGGATACGCTCTCCTTCCTACTCGGGAGCTGGCGGCGTCTGCTGGCTGGCGTTTGCTCGCTGGCCGCGCCGCTTCCGGCCGCGGACAAGACCGCATTGCTGTCCGGAGTGGAGCAGGTGCGCACGGCCGCCGGGACCTGGAGCGCCGCGCCGGCCCAAGACCTTCACAGTGTTCAAGACGCCCTGACCCAAACCGCGTATATTCTGGCCAGCTCACCCAGTCTGGACTGCGGTGCGCTACGTCAGGTCCTCGACGAGCTGGACGCGACCCTAGCCCCTATCCCATAAACAGCATAGGAGAAACGATCATGAAGAAAAGGCGTCTCACGCGCTTGTTGTACTGCGGCCTCGTGGCTGCGTTCTGTCTTACGCTCGTTGGCGCGGGCGTCGAGGTCAGCGACGCCGGCCCCACGAAATACGCGCTGCTCATCGGCATCAACGATTATAGTGGTTCAGATATCGGCAACCTGGACGGGACGCAGAACGACATCGCGCTCATGCAAGACATATTGACCAACCGCCTGGGCGTCCTGCCGGAAAACGTGGTCAAGCTGCTCGACACGCAGGCTTCGCACGAGAACGTCCGCAGCGCAATCCAGGCCCTGACGCAAAAAGCCAAGCCCGGAGACATGGTCTATGTGCACTACGCGGGGCACGGCTCGCTCACTTGCAACCTGCAGGGCGACAAGTCCAGCGGGCTCGATCCCACCTGGGTCACCCACGGCTCGCGCCAGGCTGCGAAGAGCGAACCAGGCAAGGCGGATTGCGCCACCCTCGTGGCCGAGGCCGGCAATTCACCGTTGCCTGACCCCGCGGCCGCGGAGCTAAACAAGTTCGACGTGCTCTCCAAGGAGTTGAACAACCTGTTCCACGGGCTGTTCAAAAAGACCGGCAACCTCGTCGTGGTCTCGGATTCTTGCCATTCGGGCACCATCACCCGCGGGCCGCAGGCGCTCAAGACCCGGGGGGCGAAAGAGGATTCACGACTCCATCCCTACGCGACCGCGCCGGCGGGCAACAAGCCGGAATGGCTGCAAATCTCCGCCTGTCAGGACGCGGAAAAGGCCCAGGAATACAAGCCTGGCGAGAAAACGCACGGGCTCTTCACCTGGTTCTGGGCTCAGGCCCTGCTTTCCGCCACGCCGGGCGAGACTTGGGAGAACGTCATGAAGCGCGCCGAAGCCCAGATCGTTCTCGCCGGGAATAACAGCCAGCATCCCAGTGCATTGGGCGACAAGTCCATGCAGATCTTTGGCGGCCGCATCGAGAATCCTCCCAGAACCATTGCCGTGAAATACGTGTCCGGCAGGACCGTGGCGGTGGCGGCCGGCGCCTTGGCCGGTCTGACGCGCGGCACGGTGCTGCGCAAGTACGACCTCGCGCAGAAGGACCCAAACGCCCTGCCCACCCTGAAGCTCGACGAGGTTGGGCCGCTGGTGGCCACGGGCACGGCCGACACGGGCTTTGCCGCGGGCGACCTGCTCGTGGTCGAGGAGTACGCCTGCGACCAATCCCCGGTCCGGGTCTTTGTCCGCGCTGATTTCAAGGAGGATGACAAGCTCGTCGAGCAGGTCAAGGCCATGGTCATCGCGCTCAAGGCTTACGCGCTCGCGTCTTCGCAGGCCGAGTGCGACCTCGTGTTGCAAATCCTCAGACCCAAAAAGAAAGCGGACGGGACCTACATACTGGCCAAGGACAACCTGCCTCAGTCCTTTGCTGGCGAGCCGGCCGTGTGCTGGGCACTGATGCCCGGCGAGGGCGAGGTCAGATTCATCGACGGCCAGGATAATCTCAAGACCGCGCTCGACGGCAAGGGGCTGGAGAATCTGAAGAGCAACCTGTTCAAGCTCGCCCGCGTCCGCAACCTGACCAACCTGACCAGTTTGGCCGGGGCGCCGGGCCAGGCGCCTCCCGTGGCCATGACCATCGACATCTTCGAGCAGGACGCAACGCCGGCCGCGCAGTGCCCCGCCGACGACACGCACTTTCTGGAAAAGGCGGACGAAAAGCCCAAGCAGTGCTGGAAAAAGACGCAGACCCTGCCGCCGGGCAAGGCGCAGGAGGTCCTGCAATCTTATTCCGGCGCCAAGCTCCTGCGCTTTACCGTGACCAATACGGAAAAGCGGCCCTATTATGTCTATCTGGTGAACATCACGAGCAAGGGCAAGATCACGCCCTTTTATCCGGAGGAATGGCAGGACAAGGCCGAGGGTCTGCTGGCGCCGGGGCAGACGCGCACGCTCGAGGTCTACCTCGAACTCGAAGACCCCAAGGAATACGTGCGCCTGATCGCAAGTCACCTGCCTGTGGACCTCAAGCCCTTGGCGCAAGAGTCCTACGTGGGCACGCGCGGCCCGGGCGGCTCGGGCCTGGAGGCGCTCCTGGACGAACGCGCCGGTCTCGACACGCGCGGCGCCTCGGGCTCCACGCGCAGCAAACCCTCGGACTGGAGCACTACGCAGACCTTCTTCGAGCGCGCGAACTGAGCGGATGGACTGCGAGTTGAGTGAGTGACGGACTGACAGACTGAACCCCACCCTGGCGCCTGCCGCGCCTAGAGTGGTTTTACTTTGAGGTGCTCCATTGACAGTGGTGGCCTAGTGTCAGCGTATATGAACAGATTCAGTAAAGGCAACGGAAAGAGCCGAGCAGACGCTCAGCGATCCCGGGTGAGGCGAGATTGCCGTGCGTTGCACAGCTCTTATTCTGTCTTCTCGCTCTCGCCGTACCCGGGAACGCCGAGCGTCTGCTCGGCTACGGTGTCGGCGACGGTGACGCCCCTGGCATTTAGAGCTTTTCAAGGTTAGGATGCTCTAGCAACCGCACGCCCTGCGGTCGAGATGACAAGAGTAACGGCCTTATGTTAATGTAATGGTCCAAGTTGTTTATGTCTACTGCCTAAAAGTTCAAACTGGAGAAAACCATGCGCCACTTGCGTAAGACGTCCAACGCCTTTCTTCTGGGCACGCTTCTTTTCTTCCTCTGCGTCCTCCTGCTCTCCGGCCAAGCCTTGGCCGGCAAGACCGAAAAAGCCAACCCAGACCAGCCCCCGCCCTCTTCTCCGCCGACGAGTTGCACGCAGCTCTTGGAACAGGGCAACGCGGCCAGAGGAAAAAGCGAGTACACCAAAGCCTTGGAGCTCTACACCCAGGGGCTCACGTTGGCCACGGAGCAGAAGGACAAGTGGCATATCGGCGCCTTTCATACCTCCTTGGGCATAATCAGAAATAATCTGGGACAGTACAATCAGGCGCTCCAGCACTATGAACAAGCTGTGGCGATCGACAAGGCTCTTGGCGACAAGAAAGGCGAGGCTGCCGACCTCGGCAACATGGGCCTTGTGTATCAAAGCCTCGGCCAATACCCCAAGGCGCTGGAGCACTATCAGCAGGCGCTGGCGATCATGAAGGCGATCGGAGACAAAGACGGCGAGGCCGCCAATATCGGCAACATGGGTGTCGTGTATGTACGCCTCGGTCAATACCCAAAGGCACTGGAGCTCTACGCGCAGGCTCTGGAGATCAAGAAAGATATCGGTGACCGCAACGGACAAGCCGCCAGTCTCGGCAACATGGGCGTCGTGTATGAGAGCCTCGGCCAATACCCAAAGGCACTGGAGCTCTACGCGCAGGCTCTGGAGATCAAGAAAGATATCGGTGACCGCAACGGACAAGCCAATCAACTCGGCAACATGGGCAACGTGTATGTACGCCTCGGTCAATACCCAAAGGCACTGGAGCTCTACGCGCAGGCTCTGGAGATCAAGAAAGATATCGGTGACCGCAACGGACAAGCCGCCAGTCTCGGCAACATGGGCGTAGTGTATCTACACCTCGGCCAATACCCCAAGGCGCTGGAGCACTATCAGCAGGCGCTGGCGATCACGAAGGCGATCGGAGACAGGCAAGGCGAGAGCGCCAATCTCGGCAACATGGGCGAAGTGTATGAACGCCTCGGCCAATACCCCAAGGCGCTGGAGCACTATGAGCAGGCGCTGGCGATCAAGAAGGCGATCGGAGACAGGAATGGCGAAGGCATCTTTCTCGGCTGCATGGGCAACACCTACGCCAAGCTCGGCGAATACGACAAAGCCCGCGAGCATCTGGCGCGTGCGCTGGAGATATCCCAGCAGATAGGCGCCGTTGCGCGCAGCGGGGAGTTTTTGATCGATAGCGGGGACATGGAATTACTGAGCGGTCGCACTGACGCGGCGCGCGACTGCTATGCCAGGGGACTGGCCGCCCTGGCCGCTGCGGCCGAGCCCGAGGTCATCTGGCGCGGGCAGCACGGACTGGCCCGCGCCACGGCCAAGCTGGACGGCGCGGACGCGGCCATCTTTTTCGGCAAGCAGGCCGTGAACACGCTCCAGTCCCTGCGCCAGAACATCGTGACCATGGACAAGGCGCTGCAAAAATCCTTCCTGGTGGACGAGAAGCAGGACGCCTACAAACAGCTGGCCGATCTGCTCATCGAGAAAGGGCGCTTACCTGAGGCGCAGCAGGTTTTGGCCATGCTCAAGGAGGAGGAGTTTTTCGACTTCGTGCGCCGCGACGCGTCCGAAGCTGCGACCCAGAAGACGAGCATCGCCTTCAACGCCGCGGAAAAGACCGCGGACGCGAGCTGCGCCCGCGCCTCGGAGAGCCTGATCGCGCTCGGTCGCGAGCTGGCCGAGCTCGAAAAGAAGGGCAGCGGCCGCAGCGAGCAGGAAAACGCGCGGCTCAAGGAGCTGCGCGCCAAGCTCGACGCGGCGCAGAAAGGCTTCCAGGAGGCGCTGAACGAGATCACCGCCTCCTTCAAATCCCAGGGCGAAGCGCGGGCCGAAGAACTGACCAAAAAGCAACTGAACACAGATCTGTGCGGCATGGTCCGCGCGCTCGGGCCGGACGTGGCGCTGGTGCATTATCTGATGCTCCCGGACCGGCTGCGCATCCTGGTGACCACGCCCAAGGTGGTGCTCGACCGCAAAGTCGAGATCAAGGCGACCGAGCTGAGCCGGCTGGTGCACGAGTTCCGCGCCGCGCTCCAGGACCCGCGCGTGGACCCCGCGCCCATCAGCCGCAAGCTCTACGCCGCGCTCATCGAGCCCATTGAAAATGACCTGGCCGAGACCGGCGCCACGACGCTCATGGCCTCGCTCGACGGACCGCTGCGCTATCTGCCGCTGGCTGCGCTGCAAAACGAGAAGGGTTACCTCGCGCAGCGCTTTGCCGTGGCCGTGTTCACCGAGGCCGTGCGCGACAAGATCAAGGACCGGCCCGGCGCGGACTGGAAGCTGGCTGGATTCGGCGTGAGCCAGCCCTACCCCGGCTTCAAGGGGCTCGACGCTGTGCCCGGCGAGCTGCGGGGCATCATCCGCACCGGCGCCGCGACCCAGGGCGGCGCGTCGCCCGGCGTCTTGCCCGGGGTCATCAGGCTGGACAAGGATTTCACCCTGGACAGCTTCCGCGACGCCCTGGGCGAGGGCTACCCGGCCTTGCACATCGCCAGCCATTTCAAGTTCGAGCCCGGCGACAACCTTTCGTCTTTCCTGCTGCTCGGCAACGGCGAGCACTGGCTGCTTTCGGATTTGCGCGAAAACAAGTACGACCTGGGCGATGTGGACCTCATTACGCTCTCGGCCTGCGAAACAGCCATGGGCGGTGACGGCGCCAGCGGCCGCGAGGTCGAGGGCTTCGGCGCGATGGTGCAGCAAAAGGGCGCCAAAGCCGTGCTGGCCACGCTCTGGCCCGTGGCCGACGCGAGCACCGGGCTGTTCATGCAAGACATGTACTGGCTGCGCCAGGAGCGCAAGCTCTCAAAAGCCGAGGCGCTGCGCCAGGCGCAGGTGCGCTTCATCGAAGGCAAGGCCGCCGCGACCGACGCGGCCGGCAACCCGCGCGGCTTCGTTATCTCAAACACCCCAAAACCCGCGCAGGCCACGGCCGACACCACGCCCTGGACCGGCAAAGAGTACGCGCACCCATACTACTGGGCGCCGTTTATTTTGATGGGGAATTGGCTATGAGGAAAAAACGAGCATGACTAAATCCCCCAGTCTTCTGTCGCTGCTGGCGATAACCGGGACCATCGTACTGCTCGTCGAGGCGGGGGGGCATATGGGGTGGTTCGGCTGGCCCTCTCCCCCCAGAACGAGTCGCTCGAAAGACTCCAGACTACTATGCTCTCCCCGGCGGGCACGCCCTGATGCAGGTCACAAAACAACAACGCGCAGGTAAGAACGCCGGCGTTTTGTCCGTCAAGGGCAAGAGAACATAAATTTTGCTGCTTTCCGGCCAGACTGGTAACCTTGAGAATGAGACGACAATGTTTCGAAGAATAGGATGGATACGCTGGACAACCCTGCTGGTCGCAGTAGCCCTTTTTCTGAGCGTGTTGGCTGGGCCTGGGTACTGCGCCAAAGACTCCAAAGCCGCCAAAAGCAAGAAAGCCGCCCCACCCTCCGAAGACCCTGCGGCGCTGAACGCCGAAGTCGTCAAGCTCTACCAGGCAGGGAAGTATGCCGAGGCTATCCCCCTGGCCCAGCGCGCCCTGGCCATCCAAGAGAAGGCCCTGGGGCCGGAGCATCCGGCCGTCGCCACCAGCCTGAACAATCTGGCGGCGCTGCATAACTCCATGGGCGCCTACGCCAAGGCCGAGCCGCTCTACCAGCGCGCCCTGGCAATCGATGAAAAGGCCCTGGGGCCGGAGCATCCGGACGTCGCCACCAGCCTGAACAATCAGGCCTTTCTGTATTACTCCATGGGCGCCTACGCCAAGGCCGAGCCGCTCTACCAGCGCGCCCTGGGAATTGATGAAAAGGCTCTAGGGCCGGAGCATCCAGACGTCGCGGTCAGCCTGAACAATCTTGCGGAACTTTATCGAACCATGGGCGCCTACGCCAAGGCCGAGCCGCTCTACCAGCGCGCCCTGGCCATCAAGGAGAAGGCCCTGGGGCCGGAGCATCCGAGCGTCGCCATCAGCCTGAACAATCTTGCGGCGCTGTATGACACCATGGGCGCCTACGCCAAGGCCGAGCCGCTTTACCTGCGCTCCCTGGCCATCATGGAGAAGGCCCTGGGGCCGGAGCATCCGAGCGTCGCGACCAGCCTGAACAATCTGGCAGAACTTTATCGAACAATGGGCGCCTACGCCAAGGCCGAGCCGCTTTACCTGCGCGCCCTAGCAATTGATGAAAAGGCCCTGGGACCCGAACATCCATACCTTGCTACAGACCTGAACAACCTGGCCTCGCTGTATATCTTCATGAGCGCCTACGCCAAAGCCAAGCCGCTCTACCAGCGCTCCCTGACCATTCGAGAGAAGGCCCTGGGGCCAGAGCATCCAGACGTCGCGCATAGTCTGAACAATCTGGCCTCGCTGTATTACTCCATGGGCGCCTACGCCAAGGCCGAACCGCTCTACCTGCGCGCCCTGGCCATCAAGGAGAAGGCCCTGGGGCCGGAGCATCCAGACGTCGTTTACAGCCTGAGCGGTCTGGCCTTGCTGTATGAAGCCCTGGGCCAGGACGCCAAGGCCACGCCCTTGTACCAGCGCGCCCTGCTTATTGTCGCGGGGAGCAAGCGGCCGGAACTTGTTATCACTCTCAACAGCAACCTGAGCCGGCTTCTGGCCAAGGCCGGCGCGCCGGAGGCGGCGATCTTTTTCGGCAAGCGCGCTGTGAACGCCACGCAAGCCCTACGCGGGGGGATTGTGGCCATGGACAAGGAGCTGCAGAAGTCCTTCTTGGCCGGGCATTCCAAGAACTACCACGGGCTGGCCGATCTGCTCGTCGCGCACGGTCGCCTCCCCGAGGCCCTGCAGGTGTTGGCCATGCTCAAGGAGGAGGAGTATTTCGATTTCGTGCGCCGCGACGCTAGCGATGCGGCGCGGGCGACCGTGGCCTCCTACACTGGCGCGGAAAAGGGGCTGGCCGAGCGCTACGACGCGTTCAGCGGGCAGCTCGTGGCCATGACCAGCGAAAAGGACGAGCTGGTCAAAAAGCAGAAGCTCGGTCTCTCCTCCGAGGAGACCGCTAGGCTTGGCGCCCTGAGCGCCGACTTGGACCAGGCGCGCGAGCTGTTCAACGACTTCATGGCCAAGGTCTCCGACGAGCTGACCAAGGCCGGTCGCGGCAAGGACGTGGGCGAGAAGAAACTCGCCTCGCTCGAAGCCCTGCAAGGCGTGCTCGATGACCTGGGCGCGGGCGCGGTATTTCTGCACTATCTGGTCACCGAGGACAAGGTCTGGATAATCCTGACCACGCCCAAAACCCAGGTCGCGCGCAGCGCGCCCGTGGCGGCCAAGGACCTGAACACGAAGATCATGGACTTCCGCAATATCCTGGAATCACGTACAAAAGACCCCATCCCTCAGGCCCGCGCGCTCTACGACATCCTCTGGGCGCCCGTGGCCGACGACCTCAAGCAATGCGATGCCAAGACCGTGATGCTCTTCCTGGACGGCGTCTTGCGCTACGTCCCGCTCGCGGCACTGCACGACGGCAGTGGGTTCCTAGCCGAAAAGTACGCACTCCCGGTCTTCACCGCCGCGGCCGAGTCCCGGCTCGCGCTCCCGGCCACCCCGGAATGGAAGGTCGCCGGCTTCGGCGTGACCAAGGAGCACGGCAAATTCGCAGCGCTCTCCGGGGTTAAAGACGAGCTCGCGGGCATTGTCAAAACCGACGCCTCGGCGCCAGGGTCCCAAGGCGCCATGCCCGGCGCCGTGCTCCTGGACGCGGCCTTCACCGCGCAGTCCCTGAGCGCACAGTTGTTGGATGATAAATACTCAGTCGTGCATATCGCAAGCCACTTTGACTTCAACCCGGGCACCATCGAGGATTCGGCTCTGCTCCTTGGCGACGGGAAAATGCTTACCCTGACGCAGCTTAAGAAAGGGGACTTCCCGTTCAAACGGGTGGATCTCCTGACGCTCTCGGCCTGCAACACGGGCATTGGCGGCGTGAACGCGAACGGCCGCGAGGTCGAGGGCTTTGGCGCTCTGGCCCAGAACCGCGGCGCCAAGGCAGTGCTCGCCACGCTCTGGCCCGTGGCCGACGCGAGCACCGGGCTGTTCATGCAGGACATGTACTGGCTCAAACACGAGCGCAAGCTCTCCAAAGCCGAGGCGCTGCGCCAGGCGCAAGTGCGCTTCATCGAAGGCAAGGCCGCCGCGACCGACGCGGCCGGCAACCCTCGCGGCTTCGTCATCTCAAACACCCCAAAACCCGCGCAGGCCACGGCCGACACCACGCCCTGGACCGGCAATGAATACGCGCACCCGTATTATTGGGCGCCATTTATTTTGATGGGGAATTGGCTGTAATTTCGAGAGATTCCGACTAACCCTGAAAAAGGAAACGCTTATGCGCTCAAGTATTCTGTTCATTGTTATTGCGTTTTGGTCGAGCCTTCCCTCCCCTTGGCTTCCTCAAAACCGCATGCTCGATAGCATGTTCTTTCCCGATCGCCAGCAACATACGTTTTACACGTCTTGATGTTTAGGAAAACTTTCTATCAAACCGACATGCTGCTTGTTTGCATTTCAGATGGAATAGCCCTGAACGAGAATCTCTAAAAATACGGTGTATCGCCGCTGCCGCTGCGTTCAATGTAGCCCTTTTCGCCCGAGGGGGAAAGCTCGACGTAGTCGAAAGTGGCTGGGCCGCCGCGCGGCGCGGTTTCTCTGGGATTGTGGACGCGGATCAAGAGGACGCGGAAGGCCTGCCCGGGTTCGAGCTCGGCCAGGACCGGCGCCTCCTGGGAGGCGGATTTGAGAAGCGAGGCCTTGGCATAG
>Ga0247840_10007339_pt1 | contig 15381 bp, 8 predicted proteins | sample LaCruzMarch2015__FD_192404 | JGI IMG/M metagenome (GOLD analysis project Ga0247840, IMG submission 192404) | Freshwater microbial communities from meromictic Lake La Cruz, Castile-La Mancha, Spain - LaCruzMarch2015_17m | ecosystem: Environmental > Aquatic > Freshwater > Lake | place: Spain...
CGGACTCGTTTTGATATTTCAATGTTGTCATGCCGTGTGCATAACAAATTACACGTCTTGATGTCTAGGAAAACTTTCTATCAAACCGACATGCTGCTTGTTTGCATTTCAGATGAAATAGCCCTGGTGGATTCTGGCGTCTCCTAAACTTGACAGAAATACTGCGTTAGCGCAGAGTTGTCTTTTCGAAAGACCCTCGTCTCCGAGTTGATTTGCACCGAGAAGGAGCGCCCATGAAACGGCTGATCGCCTGGAATTGGAAGATGGCTTGGAATCGAAGTGAATCTGTGGCCTTGGTCCGTTCGCTATGTGAAATTCCAGGTCTCCCGCCTTCTGAGAAGAACGAAATTCTTCTCCTGCCTTCGTTCATAGCCCTGGGGGAAGTGGGCGAGGCCATCGCCGGGGTGCCGGGTTTTTTGCTCGGGGCGCAAAATTTCTATCCCGCACTACGCGGCGCCTATACCGGCGAAGTCGGCGTCGACGCCTTGCGCGAGCTCGGGTGCGCGTACGTTCTTGTCGGCCACCCAGAGCGGCGCGCGCGCGGCGAGTCTGCGTCCGACATTGCCGCCAAGATCGCTTTCGCCCTCGAGCACGAGCTGTGCGTGTTGCTGTGCCTGGGAGAAACCCACGAGCAGCGCGTGGCCGATCGCGTGGCCGCGACCCTGACCAGCCAATTCACGGACGCGTTAGCGCAGGCGCCGCGCGTCCTCTCTCCGGAACGCCTGACCCTGGCCTATCTTCCGACTTGGGGCGACTCATGCGCCACGATGCTGGGAACGCCTGAGATCATTCACGCGCACGGTCTGTTGCGCTCGCTGCTCGTCGAGACTTTTGCAGAGGCGGGATGGCGAATGCGGATCATTCTGGGGGGAGCGCGCGTTCAGGACATCGCAGCACAGGCGCTGCCCCTCGACAACGTGGACGGACTCCTCTTGGAGGACCCAAGCCTCGAACCAGCGATCATCGCGTTGATCGCCGCCTTGGCGTGAGTCCCAGGATGCATCGCAACACGATCCGAACGCCGCGTGCTGCATGCCCGCGGTTCGGCGGACGAACAACGTGTGGGGAGGAAACATGAGCGTTACGGCCGCGCCTGGTTTTGACCTGTCGCTCGCTTCGTACCCAAAAGATCTCTTCTGGGTCCGCTCGTTTCAGGGGCGCGAAGAAATTTCCGGGCTATTCCACTTCGAGATCGCCCTCGTGGTCCGCGGCGAACCGCCTGTGGCCCGGGATTTGCTCAAAGACACGGCCACGCTGTGTCTGCGCAGTACAGAATTCGAAGAGTTTTTCCACGGTGTATTGACCGAATTCGAAACACTCCGCTGCGTGGACGGATTTTGCCATTGCCGCGCCGTGCTGGCGCCGCGGCTCTCGCTTCTGACGCGCACGCACGGGTTTCGGGTTTTCTTGGAGAAAGACGCGCGCGCGATCGTCAGCGAGATTCTCGTTTTGAACGGCTTTTCCGAGAACCTGGATTTCGAGTTCCGACTCAAAGAAACGTACGTCAAGCACGGGTTTGTCCTCCAATACGACGAATCAGACTTCGCCTTTATCTCAAGGCGACTGGAGCACGAGGGGCTTTTTTATTTTTTCGAGCACCAGGGCGACAAAGACAAACTCATCATCACGGACACGAACATGGCTTTTGAGTCCGCTCCATGGGGGAGCGTCGTCGACTATCTGCCGCCGTCCGGACTCCAAAAAACCAACTCGTCGAACGTGCTGGATTCCTTTACGCAACACAGCCGTTGCGTGGTTGGCAAGGTGAAGGTCCGGGACTACAATTACGAGACGCCAGACAAGACCATAGAGTCCGACGCGAGCATCGACAAAGGCGGCCAAAGCGCGGTCTACCTCTACGGCGAGCACGTCCGGACGCCATCGCACGCGGCGCGGCTGGCCAAGGTCCGCGCTGAGGAAATCGGCTGCCGCCGCATGACCTTCCACGCCACAGGCCAACACGTCGGGCTGCGTCCCGGCCGACTCTTCTCTCTGGCTGGACATTACCGCGAGCCCTGCAACCGCGAGTATCTAGTGATCGAAGCCACGCATCGAGGCGCTCAGGACGCGTACCTCGCCGCGGGGTTGAAGGTCGCACTGGGCCCAGAGGAGCAGATTGGTCGCCGCAGCGAACTCGTGTGCATCGCCAGCGACGTCGCCTTCCGGCCCGCGCGCACGACCCCGTGGCCGCGCATCGACGGCGCCTTGCCAGCGCGCATCGACGCCGAAGGAACGGGCCAGTACGCGGAGCTCGACGCGCTCGGCCGCTACCATGTGATCTTCCATTTCGACGCCTCGGGCCGCGACCAGGCCCGCGCCTCCTGCCCGCTACGCAAAGTGGAGCCCTACGTCGGCGCCGACCATGGCATGCACTTCCCCCTGCACAAAGGGACCGAGGTGCTCGTCGTCTTCAAAGACGGACATCCGGACCGCCCGCTCATCGCCGGCGCTCTTCCCGATCCGCTGCACCCGAGCCCGGTGAACGACACGAACCAGACCAAGTCCGTGATCACCAGCTCCGGACAGAACAAGATTCACATCGAGGACAACGAAGGACAACAGAGGATACTGCTCTCCTCGCCCACGGCCGGGTCATTTCTGCGCCTGGGCGCGCACAACGACCCAACGCCATTTCCGGGCTTCATGCTCTCGCCGAGCGCCGACGGCGGTGGTGACAATCCAAGCCCAGGCGACGCCACGGACGACGCGGGCGAGGCCGGGATCTATCTCTGCACCTCCAGCGCGCTGAGCATCACGGCCGGATCGGAAAACAGCCTCGTGCTAGGGGAATCAACGGAGACCACCGGCGGCCTCGCCATGATCAACGTGGGCGGGATATATCTCACGCTCCTGATGCTCGAAAGCTTTACGGTGAACGTGGGAAGCTTCAGAGACACCCAACATTTCACATTTCCTATCCACTTGACCAAAAAAAGCAAGGCCTTGCACCTGAAGAACGCCACGACAAGATACATCATTTTATCCAGCGAGCTCTCGGACCTGGACAAGGAAGCCAACCTCATGAAAGACGACTTTGACGGCGCGAGCACCGAAATGGCCGCCGAACTCGAAAAAGTCGACCTGTTGAAGACGCAAATCAAGGGCGCCGTGAACATAGTCGAGGGCGCCACGACAAAGACCGACGGCATGAAAACCACTGTTGCGCAGGCAATCACCACGGCCACAGCGGCGGATACCAAGGCGATCGGCCAGGCGACAAAGGCCGTCAACAAGTTGAGCAAAAATATCGCCGCCGCGAACAAAGTTGCGGGTGAAGTCGTCGAGACGATAGAAAACAATAAAAAAAATGCGTTGGCCATCACCACGATGGCGGCAACAACGCAGACTTTATGAACTGGCGACCAAGGATAAGGCTATGCCCGGCATCCCACAGCAGAACTACGCGTTTACGCTCCGCGACGAGAAGACGGAGTTTCTGGTCGTCCGTTTCCGCGGCGAGGAAGAGATCTCGCGGCCGTACCGCTTCGACATCGATCTGGCGACCGAGGACTTGCGCGTCGAGGCGCAGACGCTCGTCGGCAAGCAGGCCACGCTGAGGCTGCTGCGCGAGGAAGGCGAGGTGCGCTTCCATGGGCTGATCAGCAGCTTCGAGGAAACCAGGCTCATTGGCGAACGGCTTTTCTGTCGCGCCGTCCTGGTCCCGCGGATCTGGGGCCTGACGCTCACGCGACGGAACAACATCTTCCTGGGCAAGTCCCTGGCCATAGCCATGGCCGAAACCCTGCGGCAAACCGGCCTGTTTCCTGGCAAGGATTTCGAGTTCCACTGGGAGGCGCCGTCGGCCACCAAGGAGTACGTCTGTCAGTACGACGAATCGGATTTCGATTTTTTTTCACGCGGCGCCGAGCTACTCGGGCTGCGCTATCATTTTGAGCAGGGCGAGACTGTTGAGAAACTGGTAGTCTCGGGGAGCCTGAGCCAGCCGTCCCCTGCGCCTTCGCCGCCTGCCCCGCGAGCCGCGTCTCCCGCCGCTTCCGACGGGCCGCTGGTCCGTTTCGCCGGCCCCAGCTGTCTGGCCGATCCCACGAGGAGCGCCGCCATCTGGGCCTTCAGCGCGCGCACAAGCAAACTCCCGGCCAAGGTGCTCGTGCGCGAGTACAACCCCGAAACGCCGCATCTCGCGCCTTTCGGCAGCCAGGAAGTGGACCCCGAAGGGCAGGGCGAGTACAGTTACTACGGGGACAATATCTCCACGCCCGACCTGTGCCAGCGCATGGCCGCCTGCAGGGCAGAACAGCTGCGCGGCCGCGGGGCGACCTTCCACGGGCAGGGGAACACGCCCTGGTTTTCGCCCGGCTACGTCTTCGCCCTCGAGGCTCACAGCCAGGGCGCATACAACCGGCCCTACCTGCTCACGCGCGTGGTCCATGAAGGCAGCCAGGAGGCCTGGCTCGCGCGCCTGGGCTGGGATATTGGTGTGGAGGCGCCGCAGTCGTTCTACCGCAACAGCTTCGAGTGCCTGCCCCATGACGTGATTTTCCGTCCTGAGCGGCGCACGCCCACACCCAAGGTCCACGGCGCGCTGCTCGCCCAGATCGACGCGGAAGGCTCGGGCCAGTACGCCGAACTCGACGCGCAGGGCCGCTACAAGGTCCGGATGCGCTTTGACCAGTCCGGCCGCAAGGACGGCAAGGCGAGCACCTTTCTCCGCAAGCTCGAGCCCTACGCCGGCGACGGACACGGCATGCACTTTCCGCTGCACAAAGGCACGGCCGTGCTCGTCACCTGCATCGGTGGGGATCCGAACCACCCGGTCATCGTCGCGGCCCTGCCCGATCCTTTGCATCCGAGCCCGGTGCGCGACGTCAATCAAACCATGTCCGCCCTCACCACCAAGGCGCAAAACAAGATCCACATCGAAGACGCGCAGGGCAGCGAACGCATGCTGCTGCAATCGCCCACCAAAAACACCTTCCTGCGCATCGGAAACCACAACGACCCGCCCGCGGGCCCCGCGTCTGGGGACGACGCGCCCGTCAATGGGCAAACGTTTTTCGACCCCGGCGACGCGGGGATATACCTCTGCACCAACGGGTACCTGACCATCAACGCGCAGACCCAGAACACGCTGATCCTCGGGGAATCCTCCAGCATTGTCTGCGGCGCTGAAAGCTATTCGGTTATCGGCGGATACGTGCAACTCGTGCTTGGGGCCAACCTGCTATTTACCCTGGCCTTGGCGGCCGAATTCGACCTCACGCGCAAGGTGGCCGTGCACACGGTCTCGACGGATATCTCCTGGGATGAGATGGAGCTGGCGGATATCGAAAGCGAAATGGCCGCCCTGGAGACGACAGTCACCGAAACGAAAACAGCCATCCACGCCAACAAAGCCAATTTCTCCGGCGCCAAGAGCACTATCGCGGCTGCAGAGAAAAAGGAGGTGAGCGCGAAGACAGCCGTCACCTACGCCGAACAGAAGTTGGAGGCCGCAGTAGAAGCGGTGAAGGGCCAGGTGAGCACGTTTGCCGAAAAGCAGACTGACGCCATCGTCACCCTGACCAAGACCGTGGGCGAAAAAAGCCTGGCAGTGGTAGAGATGAACGAAAACGTCGCTGAAGCTTCCGCGGCCTATGCACAGGTCAGCACTATCAGCACCGCAACGACCACCACCTCACTGAACAATCTCACTATGTAACCAAGGCGCCGCCATGCCCACGAGTAACGCCCCGCTCTTCAGCTTCCGGACTGCCGCGGCCAAGAGCCCCGAACGAGGTCCAGAACTACGCGTCACACGCTTCCAAGGACGCGAGACGGTCTGCGGACTGTACCGCTACGACATCGAGCTCCTGGCCCAGCTGCCCGGGCCGGACATTGACACGCTCCTGGACGAAAGAGCCACGCTGACGCTCCACCGGCCCAGAGGCGACGTCCTGGTGCATGGGGTGCTCGTCGAGTTCGAAGAAATCCGGCGCATCCAAGACTACTTGCTGTGCCGCGCCGTGCTGCGGCCCAAGGCCTGGCTGCTGTCCCGCACGCGCCACAACCAGGTATTCCTGGGCCAAGACCCTGAAAAATTCCTGGGCGCCGCGCTCAAGGACGGGGGGCTGGACGCGGACGAGTTTGCGTTCTGGCTCAAGGAGAATTACCCGGCGCAGGACTACGTCTGCCAGTATCAGGAATCCCACCTCGACTTTTTCTCGCGCTGGGCCGAGCATTACGGCCTGGCCTATTCCTTCGCGCAGGGCGACGCGCGCGAGCAATTGCTCGTCACGGACAGCACGGTGGGCAAGAACCCCGCACCAGCCGGCCACGAACTCGCGTTTGTCCCGGTCTCGGGCTTGGCGCCCGATCCCCTGAGCGACTACGCGACCGGTTTTGGCCTGCGCGCACGCCTCACGCCCGAGAGCGTCCTGGTCACGGACGTCAACCCCTTCCGGCCCGATCTGACCATCGCCCATGAGGCGCAGATCTCGGAGCGCGGCCAAGGGCTGATCCACCTGCACGGCGAGCGCGCCCCGGACAACGAGGTCTGCGAGCGCTTGGCGAAAATTCGCGCCGAAGAATACGCGCGCCGCGGCCTCGAATACTTCGGGGAAAGCACGGCCGCCTTTCTGCGGCCGGGGTATACGTTCAGCCTGTCCAGGCACCCGCGCGAGAAGTTCAACCGCTCCTTCCTGGTCACCGAAGTCCGCAGCCAGGGTGACCAGCGGGACTATCTGCTGGCTGGCTTGGGCCTGCATCTGTCGGATGATGAAGGGGCGCCCGTGTTCGCTTACCGTAACGAGTTTGTCTGCATCCCTGACGACATCCCTTTTCGTCCCGAGCGCATCACGCCCAAACCCAGGATACGCGGCGGGCTCTCGGCAATCATCGACGGCGCGGGCGCCGGACAATACGCCGAGCTGGACGCCAAGGGGCGTTACAAGGTGATCATGCCCTTTGACCTCTCGGGCCGCAAGGACGGCAAGGCCAGCTACTTTATCCCCAAGGCCGAGTCCTTTGCCGGCGAAAGCAGCGGCATGCACTTCCCCTTGCACAAAGGAACCGAGGTGCTGTTGACCTTTCTCGAGGGCGACCTGGACCGGCCGGTCATCCTTGGCGCTCTGTCCGACCCAGCGCGGCCTAACCAGGTGCGCGACGTCAACCAGACCATGGCCCAAATCACCACCGCCGGCCAGAACAAGATACATATCCAAGACAGCGACGGGCAGCAGCGCATCTTGCTGCATTCGCCCGCAACCGACTCCTTCCTGCGGCTGGGCAGTCCTAATGATCCAGCCACGAGCGCCGACGAGGGAGACTCCTGGTGGAGCCAGTTGGATGCAGGATCGAGCGGGCACGCGCTGAGCACGAGCCAGGTGTTCGCTGTCAATGTGGCAGCGCAAAACTCCATTATCCTGGGCGAACAGACTGATAACGTCGTCGGCCTCAACTTTTGGTCCGTGCTTGGGATGTGCGTGGAATTGTTTCTCGGCTATTCTAGAACGTTCGTGTTGGGGGGGAACGTCGAGACAAACGAGCCGGAGAGCATCACGATAGGAAATAAACACCAGGAGATAATACCCGTAGAAACGAGGATGAAGAATATCCTTACCAAAATTAAGGGCGCAAAAAAGACCATGCGCGCCAACAAGGCGAAAATAGCTGCTGCGAAAAAAACCCTTGCAGCCAGCAAGGAAAGCGTCGAGGCAATCACGACTGAGGTCAAGGGGACGGTGGAGTCCGCAACGGCCCTTGAGACCAAGGTCGCCAATACGGTCAAAAAATGTACTGCGGAGGCGACGGAGACAATAGGACAGGTTACCGAAGCCATCGACTCCCTGAATCAAGAGATCGCGGACCTGAACGAGATCGCGGGCGCGGTGACTTTGGCGGCGGAGGAGTACAAGAAGAGCGTGCTCGACGAGACTACGGTAGTCGGGGACGTGATGAAAATAGTTGGGGAAGAAATACTCGAGTAGGCGCTCCCGCGCTGAGCGTCTCACGAATGAACGGCGACGAGCAAAGGAACTATGAAAATTCTAAAAAGCAGCGAACACGCCCCCCTGTTTAAGCCGTTTGGGCTCTACGGCAAGCTGTATCTGGCCGTGACCGTGCTGACTTATTTCGATCTGACCGCGCCCGAGTCTCTGCTCAGCGAGTCCGAGCTGTGGAAGAACATCCCCGATCAGTTGGGCCGCTTTGGCGTCCTGGACTTCGGCATGCCCAAGCCGCGGGCCGAGTTCCTGGTCTACGGCGCCTGCCGACCGCTGGGCGGCGCGCCCTGCGCCGCCTTGCAGGTGCGCGCGCGCGTGGGTGGCTGTCAAAAAGTCATCGACGTCTTTGGGGACCGCTACTGGATCGACGCGCCTTCCAGCAAGGAAGAGCAGGCGCGCAGCCAGGCAGGGCGCCTCTCCAGAATCAGCGACCCGCTCCCCTTTACCGTCATGCCGCTGACCTGGGAGCGCGCCTTTGGCGGCAAGGAGTACGCGAAGAACCCGCTGGGCGTGGGCGCCGGCGTGGTCACGACGAAAGAAGGGCGCGCGCTTTACCCTTTGCCCAATTTGGAACAGCCCGAGCACTTGGTGGGCGACCCTACGGACAGACCCGAGCCCGCCAGCTTCGGCCCCCTGGACATGATGTGGCCGCAGCGGGCTGCCCTGCGCGGCACCTACGACGACGCCTGGCTGAAGGAACGCTGGCCCTATTTCCCCGACGATTTGAACCCGGAGTTCTTCAACACGGCGCCGGCCGACCAGCGTTTTCAAGACTTATTGCGCGGCGACGAAACCATCGAGATCGAGGGGATGCACCCGCAGTTCGCGCGCATCGACAGCCGCCTGCCCCCGACGCGCATCCGCGCCTTTGTCACCAAAAGCCAAAACCTGAAAGACCACAGTGACGAGCATCTGGTGTTCGAAAACGTGGACATGCGCCCGGACACCGTGACGCTCTTTCCTGATATCCTGCGCGGAGTGGTCGCCTATCGCGGGATGACCGAGCTTCTCGACGACGAGTACGCGGACGTGCGCTACGTCTATCTAGCCAGCGAGCGTCTCGCGGACGCGCCCTTATCGCTGGATCATTACCAGGAGCAGCAGCGCCTGGCCCTGGACCGCAGCGTCCCTGTGCGCATCGACGTTGCGGCGCAGGTCAAGAAAAAGGTGGACCGGGCCATGCTGCACTTCCGCGTCATCCCCAGTCTGATCAAGGAAATGCAGCAGATCGCGATGCAAAAAGTCCCGCCCGCGCCGCCCAATCCCGACCTGATGGAGGCCACGGTCGCCAACGTGGTCCAGAAAAGCCGCGCCACACTCGACGCCGGGGAAAAGACCGCGCTCGCGCTCCAGGCCAAGTTTGGGCATCTGGTCGAAATCGACCTGACGCAGTTCGACCGCATGCGCGCTTCGATCGACGGCATGGCCGCCCGCTCGGCCACGGGCCTGGCAGACCTGCGCGCTGCCAAGGCCTCACTCGACGCGAGCGCCGCGGACGTCAAAAAACAAGTCAAGCTCCAGACCAAACCCGAGATGCTGCTGCAGGCCGGTCTGAACCCGGAAACCCTGGAGCCGCTCGGCAAGACGCCCGCGCTCTGGCCCACGGCGGCCATGGAGTTCGCCATGGACTGCCGCATCGAGCTGGAGCGCCGGCCCGAGGTGCTGTCCATGGTCGAGGCCATGGGGCTCAGTCGCCCCACCATGAACCGCCTCTGGCTCGGCTACAACCCGAGTCCGCGCGTGGAGGATCCCGCGCGCTGGGGCTTGAGCGAACCATTTACCATCCCGGACGGCCTGGTCATGTCGCGCGTCCTGGAGTCGGGCATTGTGCGCCTGACCGTGTTTCCCGGCTGTCCGCAGCCCGAGGTCGTCGTGCCTTATCCCTATGTCGTCCCGGGGTCGGAAATCGGCGCCATGCTTTTCATGCTGCGCGAAGCCTCGCCCGTCATCTGCGTGCCCACGCGCTTGGAAGGGCAGATAGTGGTGCAGGAACTGATCGACCTAGCCGCGGTCCTGGTCATGAGCGATCCAGATGAGCCTCTGCTTCCGGAAGACGCCGCGCAACTCGCCATGGCGCCGCTTATGCTCATCCTGCGACCTGAAGGTTTCATGGCCTCGCCCGAGCGCTTGCAGCAATGGCGCAAGATCCATCCCAAGGCCGATTTCCTGAATCTCCCACGCGGCATAAGCACCTTGCAGGCCAAGAAATACGGGTATTTCCTGCGCGACTGGGTCCTGGACCACATCCCCCGGCCCATGCTGGGCCTTCCCGCGTACGATGACGAGGTCTCGGCCGAGGAGGCCATCGCCCAGACCGTGAAATTTTCCATCCCCGACATCAAGGGGCTCGTGACCCAGGCCATCGAGGAAACGCGCGCCTTTCATACCGCGGCCATTCAAAAACAAGTAGCCAGCACGCAGCCCCTCCAGGACCTGGTCAAGCAGACCCTGGCCAAGAAGGGCCACGACATGGACGCGCTCTTGGCCAAGGCGACGCCGCTGGAAAAGCCCGCAACCATTGCCGACGCCTCGCAGAAGCTGCTCAAGGAGATGGCCGCGCGCAAGAAGGGGCTGGCCGCGGCGGGCCTGCTCACGCCCGAGCTGGCCACACGCATGGACGAGGCCGCGGCCACGCTCAAGAGCACGGCCGCCATGGGCGAGGGGTTGCTTGCCGACGGGCTCGAGCGCATCGCTGCTGGCGAGGCCGAGATCGAGGCGGCCATGGAGCGCGTCGAGTCTATGGCCGTATCGCCAGAGATGGGCGACAAGCTGCGCGAGCATGGCCTCGACCCGGACAAAGCCAGGTTGTTGACCCGCGAGCAAGCCCTGGAGCGCATCGCCAACGGGCGCGAGCTCTCCCAGGCTATCCTCAAAAAGCTCGACTTCTCTGGCCTCGATCTCCAGGGTGTGGATTTCTCGGGCGCGATTATTGAGAAGGTCTGTTTCGCCGGGGCGCAGCTCCAACGCGCGAACTTCAGTCGGACGATCCTGCGCGCCTGCGAGTGCAGCGGGGCGGATTTTTCCGCGAGCGTCTGGGAGATGAGCCTCGCGGACAAGTCCACCTTTGCCAAGGCCAAGTTCACAGGCGCGCGGCTCAAACAGGCGCTGTTCGCCAACGCGGACCTGTCCGAAACCGACTGGACCGGCGCGGTGCTTAAACTTTCGATCTTCAAGAAAGCCAGCCTGCGCGGCGCGGTATTCCATAAGGCGGAAATCTCCCTCACGGCCATGGACGGGGAGGCCCAGGGCCTCAACTGCGTCGAGACTCGTTTCGAACGCTGCATCCTGCGCGACATGGCCCTGGACAAGGCCAATTTCGCACGCGCCACGCTCGCATCTACGCTGTTGCACGACGCGCACGGCGAGGGGGTCTCGTTCGCCGGCGCGGACCTGAGCAAACTGCGCATGGGCGGAAAATGCGCGTTCCCGGCCGCGGACTTCAGAAACATCGTGATGCGCCACGGCTGCCTGCGCCAGGCTGATCTCAACCGCTGCGTGTTCCACGGCGCAAATATCGACAGCTCCATGTTCGAAGACTGCGATCTCACCCAGGTCGATATGGGCTGGATCAAGGCGCTACGCACGCGCTTCCTCAAATCCAGCCTCGAAGGCGCCAACCTGCGTTGCATCAACCTGTCCAACGGCTCCCTGCGCAAGTCCCGGCTCATCGATGCGGATCTGAGCTATGCCAACCTTCTGGGCGTGGATGTGTACAAAATGGTGGTCGGCCGCACGCGCTTCGACGGCGCTGTCCTGACCCGGACACTGCTCGAAAAGAGAAGCGAGTTTCTGTCATGAACAGACAAGACGTCTTGGACGCCATCCGCAACAACCAAACCATCCGCGACGCGGATCTCTCGGGCCTGGACCTCGCAGGCGCGGACCTGAGCGGGGGCCGCTTCGAACGCGTCTGTTTCTGCGGCGCCAATCTGGCCGGCGCCGATATCCGCAGAACCGGCCTGAAAAAATGCGACTTCACCCGGGCCAACTTCGAAGGCGTGGACCTCACCAAGGTCAACCTACAGAAGCTGACCTTCACCGGCGCCAGCTTCCAACACGCGCGGATGCATATGACTGTCTTCAACCACGCCAACCTCTCGGGCGCGGACTTCAGAAACGCCACGCTCGGCTGGTCGCTCATGCAACATGCGAACCTGGAGAAGGCCTGTTTCGTGGGCGTCACCATTTTTAAAATGGCCATCTCGCAGGCGCGGCTCAAGGGCGCGGACCTGCAAGGAGCGCGACTCGAACGCGTGAGCTTCCTGGACTCGGACCTGGCCGGCGCGCTCTTCAAAGGCGCGAGCTTCAATAAGGTGGCCGTGGGTAAATGCAATTTGGCCGGACAGGATCTGTCGGATATGGTTTTCAACCAGGTCAACGCCTCGGAAACCAACCTGGCCGGCGCCAATTTCGCGGGCTCGCGGCTGGATAGCTGCGTGTTCAACGGCGCAGACTTGAGCGGCGCGAACCTCACCCGCGCGCAGGCCAACGACGCGGTGTTCAAATCCGCTAAGCTCGTGGGCGCGCGCATGGCCGGAATGCACGCAGCGCGGTCCATTTTCATGGAGGCCGATCTTTCGCTCGGGGACCTGGAAAAGGCCAATCTGGACCACGCGATCCTGACCAGAGCCACCTGCCGGCAGACTTCCTTTTGCGGCGCCTATCTCGGCTACGCAGACTTTGCCCACGCCGACGCGCGTGAAGCTGACTTCGGCGACGCCAATCTGTACATGGCGCGGCTGCACCGCACGCTTTTGGACAAGGCCAACATGGACGGCGCCTCGACTGTCTTGACTCGCTACGAAGACAAAATCCTGGCCGCCTCGGAAGACTGGGTTCCGCCCATCCCCGAACCGGACAGAACCCAACGCATATAACCTACTACGCTAACCAAGGGAGGCCTTCATGGGCGCGCCTGTCAAAATAATGGAATCTTTCTTGCCGGTTCTGGAGCACGGCTCGGTCAGTCGCGTGCTGGACGGACGAATAATGGTAGAAACCCCGCTTGGACGATTCGAGGCCCGCCGCGCAGTCAGTTGCCTGGTAGCGCCGGCGGCCGGGGACCGCGTCCTGCTCAGCCAGACAGGGGCGGACGAGACCTTTGTCCTGGCCATATTGGAAAGAACGCGCGCCGTGGCCTTGGACCTGGAGATGGACGGGCCGGTGAACCTACGCGTACGGGGCGACCTGGCCTTGAGCGCCAGCCGCGAGCTCACGCTGGCCGGCGGTGAGGAGCTGGTCTGTACGACGCCCACGTTGCGCGTGGCCGCGGAAAAAAGCTACGCCGTGCTCGGGAGTCTCAAGCTGCTCTGCCGGCGGTTCAAAAGCGAAATCAAACGCGCGACCTCCGTGTTCCAGACCATCGAACTTATCGCGCGCCGGGCCACGCAGCGCTTGGGCAACAGCCATCGTTTCGTAGAGGAGCACGACGAAACGCAGGCCGGGACCTCGCGGCTCGTGGTCGAGGATCTGCACACAATGCATTCGAAAAACTCGCTGCTCGTGTCCGAAGAGCACGTGACCATCAACGCGCGCCAGATACATCTGGGCTAAGGAGAGCGCCTATGTATATGCTGTCCATGGGGCCGGGGATGAACATGGGGTTTCCCGACGTCTGCCTCACGCCCACGCCGGTCCCCGTGCCCACGCCGTATCCAGATACGCAATTTTCCACGACCTCCGAGCCTACGGCCGTAAACATTCTCGTGGAGTGCATGCCGGCCGTGCATCAACTCTCCATGGGGCTGGTCAGTGTGGGCGATGACACAGGCCTGCTGCTAGGCGTGGTTTCGCACATGATCTCGGGGCAAACCATGTATATAGTTGGCAGCTTGACGGTAATGGTCGACGGCGTCCCGGCCCAGCGGCTCACGAGCGTCACCGGCCAGAACTGCATGGAGATGCTGCCCAACGCGCCTGGCGTCACGATAGTCCCGAGCCAGACGACAGTATTGACCCTGGCGTGACCCTGGCGCGCGTGACGTCGGGGATCAGGTGCGCGTAGCGCAAAGTCATGGTGCTGTTTTTGTGACGCGCGGCTTCGACAAGGTCAGCGTTTTCAGGCTTTCCGTCCTTCAAAGCCACGATGATCACTCGACAGCGGCTTTGGGCACGACGTTGTGAGGGTGGCTCAGGGCCGCGGCTTCTGCCTCGATATGTTCCACGCGCGCGCAGGCTGCCTGGAGTGTCTCGTTCAAGCGTTCTTCAAGACGAACGGCCAGCGGTTCAAGCTCACGGCTGTCTTGTTCCCCGAGTCGCAGCGCGGTGAGCAGTGTGCTGGCTGCGTCCTTGAGGGCCATGGCCGAAATGTTGCCTGCGGTGCCTTTCAGCGTATGCGCGTGTCGAATGGCAGTTTCGCGGTCACCCGTGGCCAGTGCGTCGCGGAAGTCCGGACGTTTGTGTTCCATTTCAACGATGAAGGCTTCGATCATGCGTCGGTAGAGCGTTACGTGCCCTTTGAGCCGTTTCATGGCGTCGGGGAGGTCCAGAAGGGTGGCCGTGGGATCGGTCGGCGTTTTGGTTTGCGGCGAAACCGCCAGGGCAGGGGGCACGATTCCCCGCGGCGCGACCCATTTGGCGAGCGTTGCAAAGAGGAGGTCGAAGTCCAGCGGCTTGGCAAGGTAATCGCTCATTCCTGCCGCCAGGCAAGTTTCGCGGTCGCCTGGCAGAGCGAAAGCGGTCATGGCGATCACGGGCAGGCTCGCGAAACGGCTGTCTGCGCGAATGGCCTTGGTGGTTTCGTAGCCGTTGAGCCGTGGCATCTGGATGTCCATGAGCACCGCGTCGTAGACAGCGGTGGGGTCTGCGGAGCTGTTTGCGGCGTGGTATTTTGCATCGAGGATTTCAAGGGCCGCGACGCCGTCGACCGCAGCATCCACGGTCATTTTGCCGTAGCGCAGCATGTCGATGGCCATCATGCGATTGACGTCGTTGTCTTCGACTACGAGGATTCTGGCGCCTTGGAGCGCGTTGGAGCCCGAGACCGGCAGTGGCTCATCCTCAACACTCGCGGCGGCTCGCTGGCCGGTCAGGGCCAGGGCGAGCGCGCCAGCCAGCCGCCTGGGTTTGACCGGCGTGGAGAGCACGTCGAAAGCGCCGGCCTCGATGTGCTTGGCCATGGCCTCGTGGTTTCTAGCCATGCAGACGAGGACCGGTGGCACGGACAAGTCGGTCTCGGTAAGCAACGCATCGAGGAATCCGATTCCATCCAGTTCGACAGCGTTGTGGCAGAAGACCACGGCCTCGTAAGGCGCGTCCATGCGTGCGCTGCGTCGTAAGCGCTTTAGTCCCGCGAGCCCCGAATGCTCGACGTCTACAATGAGTCCGAATATCTGGCCGCAAAGCTTCTCGAGCATAGCGGCATGCCTGCCCGGACGTTCGAGGATCAAGATTTTTTTACCTCTGCACGAGGCGGGCAGCTCCAAGGCAGGCTCCAGCGTAT
>Ga0247840_10007350_pt1 | contig 15367 bp, 13 predicted proteins | sample LaCruzMarch2015__FD_192404 | JGI IMG/M metagenome (GOLD analysis project Ga0247840, IMG submission 192404) | Freshwater microbial communities from meromictic Lake La Cruz, Castile-La Mancha, Spain - LaCruzMarch2015_17m | ecosystem: Environmental > Aquatic > Freshwater > Lake | place: Spain...
GCCACCCTAACCGCCACCCAAGTCGCCGCGATAACCGCCGCGATGCAGGCACTTTAGGAGGTCGTAGACCTCCGTCTAAGGTTTACTTTGTAAACCTAGGATGAAATCCAGCGTAGCCCAGGAGGGCAATTATGCCATCAGCGATCATTCCACTAGTAGGAACCGAGACTCGGCTAGCCGGGGAGCTTAGGCAGTTCATTTCACAACTTAATCAAGTCAGAGACAAGGCGGCCAATCTCAAAGCCATTGCCGACATGGCATCAAGTGGTGCGGACTGGCCAGGAATGCGGGCATCGTTTGGTTTTAGTTCTGATGCGGCCGCAGAGGCTGCGTACAATCTAATTGGGGGTGTCAATTCTACACTATCTACCGATACCAATATCGCCCAAATGCTATCAAGGCTTGGATAGCGAGGGAAGATTTATCTTCCCGTAGGAGTTGGGCTATGCCCAAAGAGAGGGAGACTTGTCTCCCGTAGGAGTTAGCCTTTGGCTAACGAGGGAACCCTTGGTTCTCAGGGGCATCTTTAACTTGGAGGCACAAAAATGGCAAGAGTACTCGAAACTGATTCCAACGCAAATCTAGACATTTCCAGTGCTGTTGCCATTGGAGCCTATACTGCGGATGCGGCCCGATATGTAACCACACGAGTTACGGTTGATCAAGTTTCAGGTAGTGGTAATTACTTGATCTATGCTACCGTTCAAGATGGGGGCACCGGGTCCGCATACCGTGGGATTCCAATTACTACAGCAACAGCGGCGGCAGGGGTCACTGCGATCCTCTTTGTATCCAGTCCCATTCCGATGGTAAGTGGTGATATTCTTACCGTGTATTTGGATGGTTTGGCTGGCGACACTACCAATCCAGATACGAAGGTTATATTCTTCGAACAGGATTATTTGCGGCCCACGGTTGCCGGTAGAACTCTTGATGTTACGGCTACGGGGGAAGCCGGGATAGATTGGTCAAATATTGGGGCGCCAACTTCTACTGTAGCATTGACCGATACTACAATTAATACCTCTACTCTTGAATCTATGATTGGCTCCATTGGTTCAGGCACTGGGGCCGCGATGAATTTTGCTGATGCTCTAAACCTTGTCCCAGTATCTGGTGCAGTATCTGGTAGTGTAAATTATCAACTAGCGGCTATCAGGGCTCATACTGACCTACTAACTAGTAACGCAACAATTAATGTAGTTGCTGGGTCTTCTGGTTCAGAGATGTCATTGGTGCGCGGCAACACTCATAGTTTTACAATCGGGTATACATCAAGCATAGGAACACCAACTGAAGTATGGCTTGGTATTAAGAAGTCTGCCTTGTATGAACTAGATTCTGAGGCTGAACTTCTAGTATCTTCACTCTCTGATCTTGTATATCTAGCAAGAGCTACCCCAGCATCTGGTCTAGTATCTGGGGCTACTTTTGAATATACGGCTGGAGTAGGGTTCAACTTTACCTGTACAGCCGAGGTTGCGGCACTCCTAACTCCTGGTACTTATGAGTATGGTATCCAGTGGGTATCTGGTGGCTCTATAAATGAGGGCATCACCGGTACCTGTACAATCAGTGCTGATATTGTAAGGGAAACCTAAGACTTGGAAGACGCTGACCTATTACTTGAAGTATGGAAACTCTACCCAGAAATCTACGCATCACAGAGACTAGGTGTAGAACTAACACATCAACAGGTACAGATTGCGCGCGCACTTGTAGATCATAGAAGGGTTCTAGTTAGAGCTGGTCACTCTATTGGTAAAGATATGCTGATGGCGGTGCTCACTCTCTGGAATTATGAACTATGGAATCCAGGAGTAACTCTAACAACAGCACCTACCCAGCAGCAACTTGAACATGTACTATGGGCAGAGATTAGAAAGTTGGCTCGCAATATCAACCTTCAAGAGCTAATGCCCAAATCTCCAAGAATTGGATCAGAAGATCATGTAGCCGTAGGATATACAGCAAGGGATTCCTCTAGTTTCCAAGGTAGGCACGGACTTCGTCAACTCATACTATTTGATGAAGCAGTAGCTATTGAACCAGAATTCTGGGAAGCTGCCGATTCTATGTTAGCCGGTAGTGATTGTTTGATGCTTGCCTGTTGTAATCCAACTACCACAACCTGTCAGATGTACAGGGAAGAGATGAGCGGGCGCTGGCACATTATAGAAGCCCCAAGTACAGAACATCCAAATGTAGTCGCAGAATTAAAGGGTGAACCACTACCAATACCAGGAGCTGTAACTTTATCCTGGGTAACAGAACAGATTGAAAGATGGAGCGCCCCAAGTTCTAATCAACCTGGAAATCTAGAATGGCCACCATCTAGTGGTAAATGGTGGAAGCCTGGACAGATTGTAGAATCAAGAGTACTGGGTAAATGGCCTACTAGTTCAACGGATGGTGTTTGGTCTGCTTCATTATTTGATGGCTTGGTAGATAATTCCAATGTTGCGTGCTCATATGTACGCGAAGAGCTACAAATTGGTTGTGATGTCGCGCTTCAAGGTTCCGATTACACTGTAATAGTACAGAAGAGGGACCAGATTATCACCTCTATCGAGATGCACCAAGGTTGGGACATAAACCGTACAAAGTTTAGACTTCGAGAAATAGCAGACGGTGAACCAGAACCACTAAAGGTACCAATAAAGATTGATAGCTCTGGAATTGGTGCGGCGCTCATGACTCATGCAGAAGAGTACAACTTCATCCCAGTTAATGCTGGAAGTACTCCACAGAATACAAAGGACTTCGTAAATATACGATCTGAACTATGGTTCAACACTGTAGACTTAGCACGAGATGGTAAGCTAAAGATTGATCACAAAGTTGAACACCTGGACAAATTGCGAACCCACTTACTATCTCCAAAGTGGAATCTTAATGAGAAGGGACAGCGAGTGGTTGAACCAAAAGAGCGCACAAAGTCAAGACTAGGGGTATCTCCAGATTTGGCAGATGCTTTCAATCTTGCGTGTTATACACCAGCAAAGCGTAAGGTTATCTGGGGAGCTGTATAGGAGAATCGCATGGCACTTTTCAAGTTCAAGAACCCATTTGGTAAAAAGTTCGAGCCTCCGACCCCGTCGCCCAGCTCCTACAATTCAATGTATAATCGCCCAGTATGGAGTCTATCTCCTGGTAGAGTTTGGAACTATGCCAAGGAAGTTGGGGAACTATCAAGTAACTCTGCTGTTGCCGCGTGTATGAACTTTATTACAAGAACACTCCCAGAGTCCCCAATTGTTGTACTTGATAAATCAGGAAAGGTTCTACCTAACCATAAGCTAACACGACTCCTTGCTTCCCCAGTAGATATGACAGAAGAGGAACTAATCTCTGCTGTTGTAGCAAGTGCTTATCTATATGGCAATTCCTATATGTACAAGATTCGTGGAGCCAATAATCGAGTTGTTGCCATTGAATTTATCCCAACAAATCAAGTATCTGTTGAACTTGGAAAAGATCTACGCCCAGCCCGCTACAAAACTAACACAATGGGTATACTAACGGTTGATGAAGTAGTTCACGTTAGAGGTCTTGTATCACCAGATAGTCCATGGATGGGTCGCTCTTATTTCTACTCTTGCCTTCGGGAAATATGTACAGATAATGAAGCAGCCGCATATGAAGCCTCTATGCTTAGAAATCTTGGTATTCCTGGTGTTATTCTAACATCAGATGATGGTGCAGAGATTCCACAAGATGCTGCCGAAGAGATCAAGCAGAAGTACATGGACAAGACTACTGGGGAACATAGGGGCGAGCCTCTAATCATACCAGGTAAGATGAAAGTCACACAGCTTGGTTTCTCACCTGTTCAGATGTCCACCGAGACACTAAGCAAGCGACCAGAAGAGCGCATATGTGCTGTTCTTGGATTGTCCCCAATTGTTGTAGGTCTTGGTGCAGGTTTGTCTACTTCAACATATAACAACATGAAGCAGGCACACGAGGCAGCCTTCGAAAACTGTATCATCCCAATGGGCAAGAAGTTGGCCTCAGATTTTGGGCGCTCATTACTCATAGATACAGGTGACCCAGTAAATGAATCAGTAGTTTATGACTACAGCAATGCTGCAGCACTACAGGATGACCAGACAGCCAAAATGGACCTACTAACTCAGGCTGTTGGGGCTGGTATTTACACTGTAAACGAGGCGCGAGAATCTCTTGGTCTGCCACCAAAGTGATTCAAGGAAGACTCCGTCCTCCGAATTAATCACACAGAGGCAGGAGGACAAAGTCCTCCGTACAAGGTGGATAAATCCACCGAAGGATTCTCCTGCCGTTTGGAGTAATCAATGGATAATCTAGAACTCAAGCGTCTCGTTGTCTCTGATGCCAAGGTAAAGATTGCTGAAGATGGAACTGGTACCTTTTCTGGGTATGGTTCTGTGTTTGGTAATCTTGATGCCGCAAATGAAAGAGTAGTCGCTGGGGCATTTTCCAATTGTATTGATAGATTTGTTAAGGATGGATGGATTGCAGTATCTCACGAATGGGGCGACCTACCAATTGCTACTGTAGATTCGGCAATCGAGGATGAATTTGGGCTATTCATTACTGGAACCTTCCACTCAACCCCAGCAGCCCAAGAAGCCCGTACAGTATGTATTGAAAGATTAGCCAGGGGTAAAACAGTCGGACTATCCATTGGCTACTTTGTGATCAAGTCTACTCCAAACAATGGAGTTCTTGATCTACTAGAGCTTGACCTTCGCGAGGTCTCGATTGTCAATGCTCCGTGTAATCGTATGGCTGGTGTAGTTGAAGCTAAAGCTGAGGGGACCGTGGTACCTCAGGCCCAACTCTTCTCAGAGGAGTGTGATGCAGCCCTTGGTGCTGTTCATGGGGTCCAGCTTAGGGCAGAAGCTATCAATTCCATGCGCGAGAAAGGACTGGGAGACGGTTCGGCCGAACTAGTCAATAGTCTAATCTCTAGAGTTGAAGACCTACTAGATGCTCTTAAACTAATCGTAGGTGTTACAGAAGTTGAGGAACCAGAATCAGAAGATCCTACAGAAGTAGAGAATCCAGAAACTGAAGGGTGCCAACCAACAAGAAAGGGTGAACTTGACAATGAAGTCGAGGTTGAACTCCCACAGGAAGCTACCCCAGAACTAGAAGAGAACACCAAGAATCAAGAGTATCTACAATCACTAGCTGATAAATACTCAGCTTTTGTTCGAGGTAACTAAACAATGACCAAGCAGGCACTACTGGAAAAGGCCGAAGAGAAGAGCCGCGAGTTGGCCAATATTCTGGCTGATAACAAGACAGCGGAAGGCTTCAACCTTAACGAGGAGGGCCTTGAAATGGTCAAGTCCCTCGAAGCTGAAATCAACAGGCTTCATAACGAAGCAGAAACCACGGACTCGGAAGTACCGAGTAGGAGTAAATCAATGGCAGTAAAGAGTCTTGGCACCCTGATCAAGGAATCGGGAGCAATTGAGCAGTACAAGAATCAGGGTCGGACTGGTCTATTTAATCTTAACACTGGCAGCTCCGAAGAGGGCGCTGGTTTCAAGACTACTATGGCAACCTCCGCTGGATGGGCTCCACTAGATCCCCGCAGTGGTGTGGTTGTTCCGTATCCTGTCGCACCGTATGATGTAGTAAACCTGATCCCAATGATCGAAGCCCCTGTAGCCATCTGGAAGTATATGCGCGGTACTACCTTTACCAACAACGCAGCCGCAGCCGCACAGGCAGCCTCTATTGGTGAAGCAGCCCTTGCCTATACGCAGATCGATGCTACCCTTCAGAAGGTAGCAGTTACCCTTCCTGTAACCGTCGAGCAGCTTCAGGATGTACCCGGTATCGAAGGTATCATCTCCCAGGAACTGTCGCGCATGGTGTGGTCGAAGATCAACTACTACGCACTATTTGGTGAGACTGTCAGCGGTCATCCCGAGGGTGTGCTAAAGGTTACTGGTACCAATGCTGTATCTGGTAGCACCTATTCCGATAGCGCATTCGATTCGATCTATGCTGGCATCACTGCCTGCCGATCTACTGGTATGACAGAGCCGAATGGTGTAGTTACTACTCCTGCCCTCTGGCAGAAGCTAGTTGCCAAGCAGTCCACCGCTGGTGGTTATCTTGGTGGCTCTCCGTTCCAGTCACCAGCCAATGGCCTCTGGGGTATTCCTGCGGTAGCTTCTCCCCAGTTCACCGCTTCCGTTAGTGGTGATGCTCAGGCTGTAGTTGGCGATTTCGTTAACTACTCCAACATGATCGTTCATCCCGAAGTCATGTTTGACATCACTGACAGCCACGCTAGTGAGTTTGCCAATGGTATCAAGCGAGCCCGCCTGATCGTTCGTGTTGCATTTGCTTGGAAGCGAGCCAGTGCATTCTCTGTTGTTTCTGTTCTTGCGCTGTAGACAGGCATGTAAGTTGTAAATTGGGGGGCGGGACCTCCGCCCCCTACTATTTGATATTCGGAGGCATCAATGGCATACCCTACTGCTACAAACTTGCGCGACCATTTGGTAACGGTTGGAATTCTTGCCGACGCATCCGATCCTCTGGCTGCTGAACTTAACCTTGACCTTAAGGTTGCTGCTGCTATTTCTTGGATTGAATCACTAACACATAGGAAGTTTAGTGCTACCTCTAGCGTTAGATACTTTGATGCACCAAAATATGGTGGTGATACTCTACACTTTGATGATGACCTACTAAGTGTTTCAAGTGTTACACTAGATGGACAGGTTTTGGTTGATGGTACGAATTATGACTTACTACCATATAATGAAACTCCAAAGTATGGGCTGAAGTTTATAACTATACCGGTGATTGATTCCCTCTGGGGGGTGGCGCAAAAGTCTGTGGCTGTATCTGGTACTTGGGGAGTTGCCGCTAATTGTCCAGCTGATATCTTCCAGGCTATCTTGATTCTTGGGGCTTCTCTTGTTGATGAATTTATGAGTTCTGGATCTACTGAACAAATAAAGCTAGGACAGGATACTTTTGGTTCTGGGGGCTCTTCAAATTCTGAAGTTGTACGCCCTGGTGGATATGTTGATTCTGTAATTAAGAAATATGAGAGGTGGTACCTTGTCTAGGGGATGGCGCGCACTCATTACACGAGTAAAGGTCACTATTCGTAAGTATGGCGAAGATATAACAATTTCGCGCCCGATTGGCCTTGGTGAATATGAAGCGCACATAGAACGAGTACTCTATGTACCACTAACTCCAACATTTGCCCACGATCTACAGATGGAAGGAAACCTTAACGTACTTGAGAATGACCAGTCTGACTTCATAGCAGCAGGTGATGCCGATATTACAGAAAATGATGAAATAGCTTATGGTGGAGGAAGGTATAGAATAACTACAGTTGCCCCCTCTGTCATTCAAAGTCACCCAGTAAGCCTTCACTGTCTGGCTCTTAGGGTAGGTGAGGAATGAGTGTGGGAATTGACGAGGCAAGACTAGATGCCATCTATGGAATGCTAGAGGATGAAATCGCAACACTCTCTACTTCATTGACAGCTTCGGGCGCACCATTAGCAGGTACAACCATTAACTCCGACTGTCTATTCATAGGACATCCTAAATCACTCCCAAAAGAACTTCCAGTTATAGTTTGTGTAGTTGGTGGTGACGAGGAAGATGCTTTCGATCTAGAAAGTGAACGACTTTTCATTGGACAAGCTATTCCCAAGTATAACCTAAAGACCTCTGTGTATGTATACGTTAATCCTGATGCACTAAAAAAGGGATCCACAACTAAACTAGAAGCAGATGCTAGAGAAAGAGCATTATCTAGATTGTGCGATTGGATTTACGGAACAGTCCACACTTACGCTAACCTTGACGTAGAACTAGATAGCACTATCTGCTCACCACCTGAAAAGGACCACCTTTCACAGGTACTAGTAGAATCAACCTACAAGGGCATACTTGCTAGAGGATTTGATGGAAGCCTTAGGATTCCTGGGGCACGACTTACTATCACTGGCTGGGTCGCCTAGCCGCAGTAACCTAGTAGCATGGTAAACTAAAACAAGACCACCAACTACTATAAATAGGAGAATTAAACAATGGCCAGAGAGACTCGTGATTTTCTAGGTTGGGTGTCCATCAAGAAACTCAGTGGAGATTCAACTGGAGTATCTGCTAGTACACAGATTAATATCCCGAGTGCATTGGTAACTCCTCGCAATCCTAACAATGTTGGGTATATGCAAAGTATCAATGCCCAGAATTCGGTGAGCCTAAAGGTTGCTGGAAAAAAGACTCCCAGCGTGGCAATTTCTACCTACGTTAAGAGTACTTGGTTTACTTCTGGTCTGCTCAAGTCACTTATTCTAGACATTGATACAGATTATGACACTGATGTCTACTCTCTGGGTGTTAATGATGGCACCACAACTAGAGTATGGGACAGTATGCGCTGCAATTCAATTACTCTATCACAGTCAGCCGAGGGTGGCCCGACTTCTTGCGACATTGGATTCACTGCCATTTATGGTGAGAATGAGGCCGCAGTTCCTACTACCTATGCAGCAGTTACTGGAGACTGTGGGAGCCTTGTTGATGTGGCACACGTAGACTTTGGAGCTTCTGGTTCTGTTACTGCTGACTTTGTAAAGGGTTGGACACTTTCAATCATTCGACCCCAGGGTTACGTATTCGAGATTGATGGTACACTCTATGCTGCCGATACAATCTCTGGTAAGCTTGGTGGTGCCTTAACTCTAACCCAGAGTCCAAATGCTACAACCTCACCAAGTACTGCTGCCACACTTCGAATATTTACTGCTGGTGCTGTTCCTACTGGTACTGGAATTAAGATCGATATGGTAACCTCACTGGATGAATACATCCGCGATCATCTCCCATCATTCGGCACTACTGTTAGGTCGTACACACTCATCGATCTTTGTGGAGCCAATGCAATCACTGCCACTACATTCTAGACAGGCATCGCCTGTCGTCTACTGTTGTAGGAACTACAACCTAGTCTAAGAACTAATGGGGAGTGCGGGCTCCCCTTAAATTGGAGGCATTAAATGAAACTCAAGATCTTTGTGTCTGGACCATATGCTCTATCTGAGGCCGCCGCGTTGGAACTTAACGCAGAGGTTGAAGTACCAGATGGTAAGTGGTTTACTTTACACTGTAAGGAACCAAAGTATGCCCTACGTAAGGAATTCGAGCGCCGAGTTCTAGTTGCAGATGGTTCTGGTCTAAAGAGGGACCCATTCAAGATTGACGGGGCACTTGTTGAGATTCTAGTGGATTCATGGGATTTTACACAAGACACAAATGAAGCTGGGCTGGGTGATCTGTCGCCGCAAATTGCTGATGTAGTAATTGGTGAATTGAACAGGTTAATGTTCCCTGAAATTCTGGGCGACGACTCCCCTTTTGGGCAGCTATTGAGCGACAAGTTGCGGCAATCCGTGGTATAGATAAACTAGCGGAAGCCACACTTGACCATTCAACAATACATGAGGGGGTCCAGGCGTGGTTACATCATCGCGCAGGGCTCCCTCTTTGGTTTTCACATCTTGGTGAGGTTAGCATAGAAACTGCCCTAGTTTTTGTTTACTGTGTAAGCACTGAAGGACTGGCTGAAGAACAAGTTGCCCAAGTAGTGGAAGCTCGACAAAGAGTAGCCGATGAACTGTCCATTCGTTCACACATACGTACCGGAGAAGCCATACAATGAGGAAAACACGAGCAAGTAAAACAGGTGATGGCGACATCGGACCCTCTATCAATAAAATGCAACAATTGGTACAGCTTAGCCGCGAAATTAGGCAGAACGCCGAGGCTGCCACTGCTTCATATAATAATGTTGGAGGATCAGCAGTTGGAGGATCGGGTGCTGGGGGAGGAGCAGGATCTGCTGCCTTGGGTGCTGCTATTGGCGCAGCAGTAACTAGAAGTGGCTTCTTAGGGATAAATCCAAATGCGGCTGCAATTCATGCACAGGCTGTAACCGCACAGGTTAGAGCACAATCGGCATTGAATGGTGCACAAGCTCCAACTACAGCATTTGGAGTTCCTAACCTTGGTGGACCAGGTATGGTAGCTGGAGCACAAGCTACCCTGAATAATGCCAATGCTGCAGTAGTTGCTGCTCAAGCAGTTATGAATACCCCTATGAATAGGGCGTATAGATTTGCAACCTCGCCCGCTGGTTTAGGCCTGGGGGCCGCAGTTCTTGGCGGTATCCATCTTGGGTCTGGTCTAAATGCAGTAGATACTAGAATGGCTAACTGGGAAAATGAGTATATGTCCAGGTCATTTTCCGGTAGCTATATTTCACCAATAGAGAGAAGTAGACGGGGAGAACTTGAAGCGTTGCAAGGTTCCCGTGTTGGAATGGATAAGTGGCGCACTGCTGCAGAGATTATCCCACTAATTGGTGGTCCTATTTTCGATAGCTTATTTGGGGCTCGGAATAGGGGGCTGGATCGTGAAATTGCTATGCAGCAGGCAGGAACAAGTAGAATTGCACTTGGTCAGCGATCTGCTGCTTATGGAGCAAGAGTTGGTGTTGGTGGTCTAAATGCTTCAGTCTATGGGGCCGCAGCCCCTATTGCTGCATCTTATGGCTCATCTGTTGATACCGGTAGTATAGATAAAGCTATCTCTAGAGGATTTAGTCCTAACGATGTGCTGGGAGCATATGGTACGCTGGCTCAAATGGGGGCTGATCCTAGATTTTGGGGAATTCGTGGTGGTTTGATGTCGGGGGATTCCCTTAGTGCTATTGCTCCAGGTGCTATGGCTAGATTGGCAGCACAGGGTGATCTTGGAGGTATTGCTTCACTCATTCCACTAACTGGTCCCGGTGCAGCCTCAAAATACTCCAAGATGGCCGCCGGAACTCTAGATATTCAGGGCCGCCAAATTATGAGTGGATATGGGTTGGAATCAGCCCAAGCTGCCATGTCTAGAACTCAGGCACGGGGTGGTTATGTTGATGACTCAACCTTTGGTGGCGTCAAATCTGCTATGTCTGAATTGGTTTCCAGTCTAAAAGCTGGGGCTGACAATATCAAGGCAATCGTAGGTGATAAATCTCCACTATATAAAGAAGCAGTCGCCAAGTATGCCACCGCAGAAGCACAACTCGCAGGTGCCGGTACCTCAAGAATTACCCAGAAACTAGGATATGCTGGTGGTATCTATAATCGAGATATGTCTGGTATTGATGCCAGTGCGGCCAAGGCTTCACTATTTAGTAGTGATTCCTCTGAATTGCTGCGTATCTCTAATTATAGAGTACAGAGGATGGGTAAATATGAACAGAAGGTCAAGGCTCTTATATCTACACTACCAGATGGACCAATAAAGGACCAGTGGAGAGGTGAACTTTCAAGGTTAGCTGGTGAACGTGTACAACTTGGAGCAATGGGCGCGCAATCTTCAGCCCAGCTTGGACTCTCTAATCTGGCTATTTCACAATTACCGAGTATGATTGATGCCAGTAGTGAATCTGTCTATGGGTCTCCACAAATAGCCTACAATATAACTACCAAAAGTATCAATGAAACAAGGGGTTCCCTTCTTACTAACTACAATAACAAATCACTTCCGCTAGCATTTAGACGTTCACAACTAATGGAAGCGTCGCAACTAATGGCTGGTGAACCAGGAAGAGCCGCTGAACTTCAGGGAACTTTACTTGGAAGGTCCGCTACTGCTGGGGAACTTAATAGAGGGGAACGAAGTTATGCGATGGGTATGGCTTCTAAATATGGAACCGCTGGTGATGTTGCTGGCGCTACTCGTGGTGCTGCTGCTGAAATTCTAGGCGGTATCGGTAGTATCAATAACAGACTCGCACAGGGTGGACTTACTTTTGACCAGAGGGCTAGCCTTGAAGCAAGAGGACAGGGTCTACGTGGACAACTGGCAGATACTCTAGGTACTGGAATTGATGACTACTATAGAAAGAAGGACCTATCTGGTACATCCCTTCAAATGATGCGGGCCGACGAAGCAGAGAAGCGGGCAGCGATGATGCCTTTTGGTATGGGTGGAATGGCTGCGGCTGGTAAATCAATTGGTCTACGAAGGGGTAGAATCTCTGAACTACAGGGTAGAATGGGTGAACTTGCACAGGCAGGTATGCTATCACCAGAAAAGAGATTCGAACTAGAAAGCCAAATAGAAAGCCTGACAACCCAGAACGTAGCAAGTATGGCTCCCCTAATGTCTGGATTGGAAGATAGATTCCCAGCACGTAGAGCCAATATGAATGGATTCTCTCGTATCTCTTCAATGGGTATGGCTTCTATGTTCCATCCAGGTCTAGCTTTTGGATCATCTAATGGTTCAATTGCTGGGCGTCAGCGCGGAAATATGGAAGCATTGATCGCACCATCTGATGCTGGAAATGGCGATATGCGAGGCTCTAAAGTTGAAAGCCAACTGGATGAGTTAATTGGTCTATTCCGTGTAGCATTTGGTCCTGGTGGCAACTTCAAGAATAGGTCAACATTCAATGATCAGAACCTTGAAAAGCAGCAGGCAGCATCTAAGGGGTGGAACTAATGGACTTCATACCCGATATTAGAGCAGTCGCTACATATATGCCCCTTGTAGATGGTGTGCAATTAGAGCAGCCGATGGCCTATGTAACAATGGCCGAATATATCAACTCGTCTAGTTCTGGTGTACATAGTGGGCGCTTTAACTCTGCCAAGAATGTGATTGAATCCTACCCAACGGTGGTACTTTCTGATACTTATATTTCAGGTACTTCTGGGCGTACTGGTGTCGCGTTTTCTGTTGTAAAGCCAGTATCTGGGAGCTATTGGAAGGATGATTGGGTTAGTCCTTCTACGCATAAATATGGTATGAGATTTGGCAACGCAACAAGTAACACTGAGTTCGAGGTTATTGAAACTACCCCAAGCTCTACACTAGAACATAGACGAGTTACTTTTGGCATCTCTGTGCCGCCGCCAGGAACTACCGATACACATAGTGCGAGTGGTCGATACTTATACCTAGAGTTAAACTCTGGTGGTAGTTCTGAGTATAGGATAACTATGGCGTGGTCTAAACCTGTATCACTTGAGTACCGTGTAAATAGTGGTACTTGGAAGACAGTTAGCACCGCCTCGTGGCTTGATAATCTTGAGAATTACCTGAAGGCAAACAATGAAACGATAGAGCTAACCATTGCCCCAGATATGGATGATGGGGTAATGCTTGTATACATTGGCACCAATGATAAGCCACTTCGACACTCACCTCCACATAAGGGATCAATCTATAAGTCAACAACAGTCCCAGAACTCCCAAGCACTCAAAGATATAGATTAACTGGTAAGAATATGATTCTGCACTTCGAGCTATCACTCTTGAGGTATGGAACACTTACCGCTACAACTACAAAGAATAGGGGAGCTTCACCCACTGGTGCCAAGTCTGGAGATGTACGCCACAATACAACAGCACAAAGAGCAGACCAAACAGAAGGAGCAACTCTAGCACAAAATGGAAATGGTGACCTGGAACTATCTGGTACCTATTCAAGACCAGATGCTGGTGAAGGTTCAGGCTCATACTATCCTCCAGTGCTTGCTGATGTTAGCGTATACTATCCGGGACTCTGGGCATATACTCCACCAACCATAGCTATTCCTATGGCAAGATTACCTGTGCGTGAATATCTAGAAGTTCAAGAGTGGAACGAGGGTGCGCGATATGCTCGCACCTATGGAAAGCTTACAGTTGATAACTCTGATGGCTGGTATACTGGACTTGTTGGTCAGTATGCTGTAGATATAGCAGCAGCTAATGGTTGGGTTTCTGGGCAACGTATGCGTGGTGTTCTTGGTTATGGTTCTGATGGAGTAGTTTTGTCGCGCAAAGATCCAGACAATTACCTTGAGATTCCAATCCATGATGCCAGCATAAAACTACAGGATGAAATGGTAAATGATGTTATCCTCGATGGCTATAGCGCACATACAGCAATCCGTTTACTGTGTAATCTTGGAAACATTGGACCCCACGCTCTACAAGGTATCCCAGACTATGGACCCCCACCATATGGTGATGGTTTCCCATTCCCAATTCTAGGAGCAGGTACACCAGTTGCTCCACGCTATAGATTTGGTGCAGGTACTCGAGTGCTTGATGCTATCCTAAAAATAGCGGCAGATGTAGAGCACTTGATAGTTGATGTCTGGGGTAATGTGTTCGCTTTCCCATATGTGTTCTATATGGATGAATTTGGCAATGCTAGATTTGAGCCGCGAATTGTTCAAAATCAGCGTATGGTTAAGTTCTACAGTTCGTCAGCCTGTGACGATAGCCAGATTATTGGAGAGCTTAAGGTCTACAATTCAGCAGAGAATCTAAGAACAGACATACACCTTCAGGGTATCGATCCATATACGTTTGATCTTCTTGAATTGGATATACCACTTCCTGGGAATATTTGGAGAACAGGTTGGAGGCGACCACTTCTTGATAGATCAGCCAAGTTTGTTGATAAATACCAGATGGAACAATTGGGACGCATGGCAACCTATATGTCAAGTATTCCAACACAAACTGTACAATTCTCGGCTATCTATGACCCAAGAGTACACGCTGGGCAGGTTATAGGTGTTGCTGATGATAGGGCACTTGGAAGAGCTGGTTTGTTTTCCATCATAAGACTAGAAAGTAGATTGATGGTACCTGGACCACTTGGTGGTGCTACTGCTTGTGTTTCTAATATTCTTGCTAGAAGTGTAGAGTCTGAAGTTTTAGGTTAAACTAGGAGGCAATAAATGGCAACAACAAATGGTATGATGTCGTGCGCTGATATTGTAAAAGTTAGTGATTCACTGATTCCGTGGTTCAATCTTGTGCTACCAACTCTTGGGTTGTCAGCATATACTGAAACTGGGACACTTTCTGTTCTATCTCAGACAGCAAAGGATGCTATCCTTGGAAATGGGTCGGATGTCTATGGTATCGGATCATCTGAAGTTCAGGCTAATCTAAAATCTGGACTCAATTTTATGATTACCGCAAGCCGCTGGGACTCTTTTGTGGCCCCTGTGTGTCAACAGGTTTACAGTGTAATCGATGCCCACATTTCCCAGAATCTACCTACTGGATGGTCATTTAGTAGTTCTACTGGGAGAGCTCTTGATCAGTGGCTTATGAGATGTAATGCTACAGCTACAGGTACCCCAGCAGCCCCAACTGGTAGTGTAACAGTTACAGCAATTACTGGTGGATCAATTCCTGCGTGTGCATCTGGTGATGTTCTTGTAGTTCTTACATATGTTGGAGCCTCTGATTGGTTGGAATCCCTACCGAGTTCAGTTATTGTGTGCCCCGCTCTTGATGGGCCAAAGTCGGCCTATAC
>Ga0247840_10007357_pt1 | contig 15355 bp, 9 predicted proteins | sample LaCruzMarch2015__FD_192404 | JGI IMG/M metagenome (GOLD analysis project Ga0247840, IMG submission 192404) | Freshwater microbial communities from meromictic Lake La Cruz, Castile-La Mancha, Spain - LaCruzMarch2015_17m | ecosystem: Environmental > Aquatic > Freshwater > Lake | place: Spain...
CGCTAGGTGTCCAGGAACTTGGGAAAGCTCTGGAGCAAAAGTTCGGAGTGTCCTGGGAGTTTATAAACGAGCCCACGGGGATTTAGTTCAGAAAGGAAATCCCCCGCTCAATCTCATCAACATTACTGATTCAGTTAAGGAGGCGCACATGATGATGTCTATTGCAGACCTGGATTTATGCGGTAAACGAGTCTTTATCAGGGCGGACTTAAATGTGCCATTCGACAAGAACGGTCAAATCGCAGATGACAACAGAATTACAGCCAGTCTCGACACGATCTCGCTCGCCTTGGAAAAAGGGGCAAAAGTAATTTTAGCTTCACACCTAGGACGACCCGATGGAAAGAGAGTCGAGTCCTTTAGCTTGGCACCTGTAGGTAAACGAATCGCCGAATTGCTCTCTCGCAAAGTGACACTCGCACCAGACTGCATAGGTCCCGAGACTCAAGCACTAGCTGATAATTTGCAAGCTGGTGAAATTCTATTACTCGAGAACCTGCGCTTTCATGCCGAGGAAGAAGAGAACGATCCCGCGTTTTCCCAGCAACTCGCCAACCTCTGTGATGTTTACGTGGATGACGCATTTGCAACAGCACACAGAGCTCACGCATCAACCGAAGGCATGGCCCACCTTGTCTCAGTCAAGGGCGCAGGCTTAACGGTTCAACGCGAGATGGATTACTTCAACAAAGCCTTCGTCAACCCCAAAAGACCTCTGGTGGCTCTCCTGGGCGGGGCCAAGATCACGACGAAGATCAAGGTGATCCGCAATCTAGCCAAGAAGGCCGACGTGATCCTCATAGGAGGAGCGATGGCGAATACATTTATTGCGGCACAGGGCTACGAGGTAGGGCGCTCTCTCTATGAGGCCGAGCAAGTCGAGACGGCTAAGTCTCTAATAAACGATCTTAGGGGCAGTAGCTGTTCATTGATTATTCCGGACGATGTATTGGTAGCGAGTGAGTTTACAGCGACAGCCGATAAGCGCGTTTGCTTATCCAACCAAATCCCAGCAGGCTTTTTAGCTGTAGACATCGGTGAGCAAACCATAGCCCAATTCCGCTCTGAGATATTAAAAGCGGGAACTGTGATCTGGAATGGGCCTATGGGTGCTTTCGAAATCGAAGGTTTCGACAAGGGCACGATGGCTATGGTCAATGCCCTCGCGGACAGCTCGGCTCTAACTGTAGTTGGCGGTGGAGATACAGACTTGGCTATACACAAATCCGGCAGAATCTCCTCTATCGATTACGTATCAACTGCTGGTGGTGCATTCTTGAAGCTGATGGAAGGCGCTAAGTTGCCGGCAATACAAGCTCTCGAATCATAGCCTTGCAGACAGGTCGGTGTGCTCGATTCGCGTATGCGGATCGAGTAACCCCTGTTTTGTGGGGTCTGAGGAAATACTAGGACTTTGATTATTGTAAGTGGACGGTGCCCCAGTCGGCATCACTCTTTGTGCGATGGGTATGTTGTTGTTGGCTCGGCCTCGCGGCCAGGCTGTAAGGTGAAAATGCGATACTTAATTTCTTATGCTGCTTTAGCTTTGTCATTCGTTTTACTCGAAGCCTCGCCCAGCACTGCTCAAGACGAAGGCAAAGAGGAGACTCGCTTCGTCACAGCAGATCAAGCCTGGTTACACTCAGCTCCAGGTGCAGCTAGGATTGGATCGGCTTTGCGAAATGCCCCCGTGAAAGTTGGACAGGAGCGCGGCCGCTGGACTCATGTTCAGTTCGATGCTTGGGTGAAGACTACGGACATAGGTGTTGCGAAATCATCGCTTGGTTCATCCCAAGGCAAGAGCGCGGAGTTGGATATTGTCAGCGCTTCGATCAAGACCCATGAAGACAAATCCGCTGAGATCTTCTTAACACTTGTCATAGCCAACAAAACAAATCGGACGATCAAATCTTGGGATGGCCTGCTCGTAGCAGAGACGAAAGACAGCACAGTGCTCTTTACTACACAGGTTCTAGATGACGCAGCGAATTTAGGCCCCGGCAAGAGCAAGGATGTGGTTTTCTCGTGGACGGCTCAAGAGGAACCATACAACTCCCTCACGAGTTTCAAGGCAGAAGATCTCGAGTTATACCTTAAGAAAGTAGAGATCAAATAAGTCTCACCTACACAACTCAGTAAGCGTTCACGTCCTCGGTAAGTTGGGGCCTCATTGGCGTAGATCGCAAGAAAGGTGGTAACTCGATTGGAAACGGTTACGCAACGCTAGCTAGAAATCGCCTCGGCTTTGCGATACCTCGTTGCCTTCTACGATCCCCCTTAACACATGGAGAAAGATTCTATGACTCGCCGAGTAAAAACAGGGCTGGAAATACTTGCAGAAGAAAACTGGGCTAGGATCTCGGGCTCACGTGTTGGTGTCCTCTCTAACCACACAGCATTGAATCAGCGATGTGAACACTTGGTCGATCTCCTGCATAAAAGTCCATCAGTCAATTTGGCCCGCATCTTCGCACCCGAACACGGCTTTCGTGCAGAGGCTCAAGACATGATCCCAGTGAATAACCAAACGGACTCAGTAACAGGCACACCCGTAGTGAGTCTCTACGGCTCTACCACAGAGAGCCTCAGACCTAGACCGGATCAACTCGAAGACTTGGACATCATCCTCGTCGACCTACAAGATGTGGGCAGTCGGTATTACACCTTCGCACAGACACTGGCCTACCTAATGATTGTAGCGAAAGAGACAAACACAGAGGTCTACGTATTGGATCGCCCAAATCCCATAGGCGGTGATCAAGTAGAAGGCGCAGCGCTTAAACTCAGTTGCAGATCTTTCTGTGGTGAAGCTCCTGTGCCAAACCGACACGGTCTGACACTTGGTGAACTTGCAAATGTATACAATCGCGGCTTCGGCAGAGGCAAAGATGCATGGCCTGAAATCGGCGCTCGCCTGAGCGTGGTCCCTGCCCAAGACTGGGCAAGGAGTGATTACTGGGAGGACACCGGCCTTAACTGGATCTACCCATCGCCCAACATGCCAAGGATTGAGACCGCTGTGGTCTATCCAGGAATGTGCTTATTTGAAGCCACAAACATCTCCGAAGGACGAGGGACGACCCTGCCTTTTGAATTACTCGGAGCGCCCTATATAAACGGTGCCAAATGGATCTCTGCAACTTTAGATGAAGGTGTCGAGTTGCCAGGAGTGATCCTCAGACCCGCCCAGTTTATCCCACAATTCCATAAGTGGGCTGGAAAAACCTGTGGAGGCATACAGATACTCGTCACAGACCGCAACTGCTTCGAACCACTGAGACTCGGCCTATGCCTACTAAGCGCCGCATTCAAACTATATCCCGACTTCGCCTGGAGAAGTGGTGCCTATGAATTTGTAGATAACGTGCCCGCAATCGATCTACTTTACGGCTCACCTCAGCTGAGAGAATCCCTAGACAGAGGCGAAACCGCAGCGACTCTAACGCCAGAGATCCTTTCTTTCGAAAAAGATTACATAGCTAGGCGAGAGCCTTTCCTTCTGTATTAGAAGTAGGGGTGTGCTGTGAAAAAGGGGCCTAAAGAGGTGACCCCCAAAAAAGGGGCCAGGTCATTTTTTAGCTGGGCAGTTACCCTTACTGTCACGTCGGTTAACGACTACCAATTTGACACGCCCATGCGCGCGAATTCGGAGTACATAGGTATAAATCGGACTGAACCGTTTGGGGTTATAGTCATGTAATCTCCGAACAACAACAAAGTCTTTCTGTAAAGCGCTAAGTCCGCTTGAGATAAAGCTTGACGAAATTCAGGAGAGTCTTCTTCATTGGCTATGCGAGAAACCATGCCCATAATATTTGCTCGTTCTCCCTCGTCGTAATGCCGTCTGAGTGTCGAGAATGGTAAGCTTCCTTGGTCCTCAGCTAGGTTTTTTTTCTGTCTCTCTATACCCCCAGAACCAGGCCAATCTCGTAAAATAGTTAGAGTTTGCCTAGGCAATCGTGCAAACTGTACCGCATCATCAACCACATTTGGGGCGACGTTCCCATCATATAGGGATATTAAGTAATCTCGTAACTCCGCTACTGGTGGGGGCCAAACATGGACGCGATGAACATTAGTGCCAGGCAACTCTGTACGACTCGAAGTAGGTCTAGTAGTTAGAATTGAAATCCCTGGTATCTTGCCTAATCTCTCAAGCATCTCTGTCAAAGCATTACCTTGTCCCAAATAGGCGAGTTCGTCAGGTATGAGGACCACGCGCTTGCCAGTTTTTGCTATGGCCTCATCTAATGCTAAAGTTGCCGATTCTTCATCCCTTTTGATCGCATCATGTTCTGCTACGCCAAGCTTATCTGCCAAATAGTAAAGCAACTGGGTTGGTTTTAGTCCGGGCGGATTTGCTACGATCAAGTTAGGGTCTCTCTTAAGCCTTTCAATTATTGCAGCCGCGACTCGTTCGGATTTGCCGACTCCGTGAGCACCGATTATCTCTACGGAACTTCCTGCTCTGAGTGCTTTCTCAGAATCTTTGATTATCTGATCGACATCTTGATTGCTAGTTGTTGTGCCTATGCCAAGAGACTGTGCTATCGAGGGGGCTTCGCCAACTGCTAGTGCCGCATCACCACCCAGCACGGGAGCTGAGCTAGCCGGAACGGCCATTCCAGACGAGTGTGTGATTGGACCAAGTGCTGTCGAGTCTGGGACGGTAAGCATTGGGAGATAGGAAGCTGGAGCTGCACCACTAGCTCCAGCTGTAGCTAAAGCTCTGCCTGTCGTAGAAAGAATAGGAAGCTGGGTTGTGCCACTAGAAGCAGCAGCCTTACCAATGCCTACCACAGTAGTTGCGGCAGCAAGCGTTCCGAGGGTGCCAAGTAACACGGTGTTATCGTGCGCATCCCGTTCACCAGGTGACATCTCGCGCATTTCGGGATCCAACTCAACGTGGTATTTCCTGCGAGCCAGCACCTTCGGAGTGGCGACCAAGCTCGCCAATGAGGCCCGAACTGCACTAGCAGCAGTCCCGATAGGGTCTCTTGCTAGACTTTCCAACCCTTGGGGAATGGAGTTGCCCATGTTGACTATTGGAGTCCAAGCACCTACATCGCGTCCCATTTTCATGGGTCTTGAGGTTTCTTGAAGACTACGAGGGTCTAGCCCTTGGAGCTTTGCACCATCATGGAACTGTGACAGATCTCCATCGATTCGGTAGACGCCTCCAGATTCTAGGTGTCCATTGTCCGGAAGGACGGCGACGGATTCTGCTTGTCCAGTGAACGGACGAACTAGCCTATCACCTCTAAAAAAATGCAGAGGCTCATACGCGAGGGCTCTTCTTGTGATTTGCTCTGGTGTTAGACGATACCGAGATTGAGCTTCAAGAATTTGATAGGCGAGCAGTGCTGGCCCAAACTGCTCCGGCTGGAACTTGCGACCTATGAGTTCGCTCATCCTGGCTTGGACCTCACTTGGACTTAGCTCTCCGCTAAGAAGCGAGGCTGTTGTTTTAGCGTCGAGAACTTTTCCAAGCGCAAGAGACACACGCCCCACACCACCCGAAGAATTCTCAGCAAGAACAAAATCAGATCCAGGCTGTTGTCTGTCATCGCCCAGATATTCAGAATACGGTCGGCGAGGTGGCCCATCTTCGGTCTTCGGTCTTCGGTCTTCGGTCTTCGGTCTTCTACGACAACCTGTGACATAGCAACATCCTCCGTATTCCCTTAGTCGGGAACCTGCAATAACTTAAACTCAAGAACTCCAACCTCGACAGCTCAGTCAGAAAGCCGTTTCAGGATTTATGGTGCAATACCACAAAAATGTGTCCATATTGCTCCGGCTTTCTGCGAAAGCAATTCCGTACACTACGCAGCAGACAGAGTTCCAACAGACGATTATTGCGAGTGAATGACTTCAAGGGAGCACTTGATGTAAGCAAGCTGCTACTGGAGCATATTGATTTCCTTGAGAAAGAGAACCCTCATCCTCAGCCACTCCCCAAAAGGGGCCAGGTCATTTTTTAGGCGCAACTGCTTCTCACACCAATCACTCACTCCGTCCACTCTTGCGCACCCAATGGCAGCTCGTTGAGTTCAGCTCGCGCTTCCCGCCAGGTCGGGTAATGTTGGGTCATCAGCGACAGGAAGCGGTCGTTGTGGGTGGGTTCGATTAGGTGGAGCATCTCATGCAGGACGACGTATTCAATCAAGTCTTTGGGCTTCTTTACTAGCTCGGTGTTCAACATGATGTGTGCGGCTTGGTGGTTGCAGCTCCCCCACCTCGTTTTCATTCGGCGCAGAAAATAAGCCTGCACTTGCACGCCTAGCTTTGGTTCCCACTTCTCAATGAGACTAGGGATCAACTCGTGCAGTAGGGCCTTGTGCCATTGATGAATAATCGATGACCGCTTGGCTTGATCGCTGCCTGGCCTAAGGCTAAGCGTTATGCGTTTGTGATCAACGGCGACAGATGGCTTTGCGTCGCGTTCAACAACCGTCAGCAGATGTCGTCGGCCCCAGAGGTAATGGCTCTCGCGTTCTATAAATTCGCGTTTTCTCTCCCGTGCCTGATTTCTTAGCTTCTGCTGCTGTTTGTGAATCCAACCCAGCTTTGTAATCGCATACGCCCTTGCCACTTCGAGGCGTGTCCCTCTAGGAGCAGATAACGTGATACGGCCCTGAGGAGGATGGACACAGAGATGGACGTTCTTGATGTTCTTTCGCGTCATCGCGATAGAGATTTCGCCTAGCTCTATAATCTCAGTCATGCACAGCCCTTTTGATTTTTTACAATTTCAAAAACTGCCCGCGTTGCCTCACGATCTCGCCCCAAAAGGGGAAACAGTGCATTGAGCACTTGCGTCTCTTTAGCCTCGTCACCCTTCCAATATGCCGGTGCTTGTTCACGCATAGCACTCTCAATTCCTATTGCAAGGTCAGCCATCTCGCCCTCATTCTCCGGACATATAAAACCGCCACCAGTCTCAATGCTGGCTAGGTTATTAAACAGGACTATGGCGAGTGGATGTCCATTCAAAATTTGGGGATGCCCTCCTGTGGACTTACGCTCCATCTTCTCGACCAGCTGCTGGGCCCTCACTAAAAACTCTTCGTAGGACTTAGTGCTATCGACCCTCTGCTTTATGAGGTCATCCAGAAGCATGGACATGTCTTTGTAGAATTTGGGGTCTGTCAATTGTTCTCTAACAATCGTCTTGCGGACGTTGTTGATGATGCTCTCTGCAATAGCTTTATTTGAGAGCTTACCCTTTTCGTTTAGCTTACTGGCGATCGCATCGTGTATGCCTGTCTTTATGATCAATTCAACCAGAGTGTATCGATCAACCCCACCAAGCGGACTCGCAGGGTCTGCTTGAATATAAGTATTTATGAGGTGGCGCATATCCGCCTCATACGGCCTTATGTCGAGCTCTTCGCCAGCGCACTTCTTAATCGCCGCTCTAATATCTCTGAAGTATTCGACCTCCTTCTTAAGCAATGCGATCTCATCCGCGCTGTAACCAGCCCCTTCGAGATCTTCGAGAATAACCACAAAGGCACGGACAAAGGTCGCCACAAATTTGTATAAAGAAATACGCAGAGCCTCGGTCTCATTGAGCGCGTTCGGATTCTCGGCCTCCCCGCAAAAATAATGCAGGTAATCCTCCACTTCCCTTGGCTCAGGCACCGGCTCACAGAGATACTTCAATGCCTCCCGCGCAGCCTCTAGCTTGGCTCGGCCCTCCTTTAGCAAATCCTTGATTTGTATATTCTCGCTCTCACCGCCATCAGAATCTGTATCCAGCTCGTCTGAGTTGTAAACGGCAATCGCATTTTGCACATCCCCGAAGAGCTCTTTGAAGTCTACGATGTAGCCGTAGTCTTTATCGTCTCCATCTATGCGGTTGGTTCTACATATAGCCTGAAAGAGGTTGTGGTCGTGCAGTTCGTTATCGAGGTAGATGTAAGAGCACGAAGGCGCGTCGAATCCAGTCAGTAGCTTGCTCACTACTATGAGCAGTTTGCAGTTGGCTGGCTCTTGGATAAAGCGTCGCTTGGTCTCATCCTCATACTGCTTCGTTGACTGCCCTTGCCTCAATACATGCTCGGTATACGTATCGAACTTATAGCGTTCGTCGCTATCGGCTGGCTCTCTCCGAGAAAAGGTTCGACAGCCGCTTTTCTAGCTGAACTAATTTTACACATTGACAGATGTATAAATTCAGCGGACGCTTTTCGATTGGTCTTCATTAAAACACAAGAAGCCCGATATCAACCACTATATCATTCGAGGCTTTATGAGTGACTCTCCGAAAAATCACCTGTCTTGGTCGATCCACGGTGTTTGTATTCTGACTCTCTGGATCCTCGCAATCCCCAGCCTGTCATATGCCGAGTGCGATGCGGTTCCTGGCGAATACATAGTTGAGCTTGGTGATGCAGTGGATCTGGTCAGCCTCGATCCTAAGCAGAGATCTTCTGCCATCGTTTCTATAGTGGATCGACTAGACGCAACGATTGTAAGAAGTTTTGAGCCACTGCTGCCAAATGTTTACTATATCCGTTCTCGCAATGCAGGTGGTGAAATTAACCAACCGATACTCTCTGAGCTAATTGCCTCTCATCTCATAAAATCACTCGACCCAAATTGCAGAATAGATGCACCTAAACCGCCTCGCACCGATCCAGACTCAGATAGTCTGATGTCTTTGATCAATCCTCAAATCCAGCCCCGTAGAGAATCAGGAGATCCATATTTCCCATCCTTATGGGGCATGAGTAACACTGGGCAGAATGGAGGTGTACCTGGCGTAGATATAGACATCAAAAGAGCCTGGGACATATCGACAGGAGCTCCAAACGTCATAGTCGCGGTAATGGATTCAGGGATCGACCTTTCTCATAACGACCTAGCAAGCAACATTTGGGTCAACCCTATTGATACCTATGGGAACAACATCGACGATGATAGAAATGGCTACGTCGATGACACATTCGGCTTTAATACAGTCTTGAATAATGGGGTTGTTCTCGATACTGACGGACATGGGACGAAGGTGTCTGGGATCATCGGAGCCGTAGGCAATAATGGCCTTGGTATCGTAGGTGTAAACTGGAACGTTAAATTGATAGCTGTGCAAATCTTCGCTAACTACGCACTTTACGGGAGCGGAAGCATCGCGGCAGAACTTGGTGGTTACACATACATAGCAAGACTAAGAGACCAAGGGTTTAACGTCAGGGTCATAAACGGTTCTTTTGCCAGAACATCAGCTTGTCAAGGATGGGAGTTACAGGCTCTCGAAGAATTAAGCCAGCGCGGCATCGTTTTTGTCTCCGCCGCAGGAAATGAATCTACAAATACAGACATTTTTAAGAATTCACCCGGCACATGCCAAGCCTCAAACATAATCAACGTAGCCTCAGTAAATCGCTACGGAGCTCTCTCCTCGTTTTCTAATTACGGATACCTCACTGTCCATGTAGCCGCACCCGGCAGTGAAATACTATCGACCGATAAGCCGAAATGTGAAAACACATGCAGATATGCAAGAGACGCTGTTTGTGATGACGGAGGCACGGGATCATTCTACAACGTATGTGACCTCGGGACAGACTGTGCGGATTGCGGCAGTAGACCTAACAATTACAACTTTGTTGATGGAACTTCTTTTGCTGCTCCTTATGTGGCAGGGATTGCCGCGATGCTCCTTGAGAGACACCCAGAGCTGACACCGGCTGAGGTGAGACTTTTCATCATGAGAACAGTAAAGCCACTTCCGTCATTGAATGGTCTTGTGATGTCTGGTGGTACCGTCTCTGCCTACAACGCCATGAGCTACAACGTATCCGACATAGATGGCGATGGGGTAGACAGAGGTTCGGATTGTGCGCCCGCGGACAACCGGTACTGGAATAACCTTGCTTATGCTGACTATGATGGAGACGGAATTCGCAACTCTTATTCTGGACAGATTGTAAACTGCTATGGAAGCGTTCCCCCTCAAGGATTCACAGCAAACGGCATGGGTTACGACAATTGCCCAAGTAGTGCAAACACCGACCAGCGTGATAGCGATGGAGATGGTATCGGTGACATTTGTGACTCAACACCTAACGGAGATCCGCAAGTCGATATAGCGGATACCGATAGAGACGGGGTGCTTGATACGCAAGAGCTAGCAGACGGAACAGATCCTTACGATGCTGGCAGCTTATCACCCAGCTTAAGAAGCCCGGTCTATTCACTCTGGAATGGTTTCTTGGGCATGACAAATATTCTGGAGCTGGTCAACAATGGCGATAGTCAGATGACGGTCAGAGTGGAACTCTACACGATCTCAGGGGCATTAGGAGGTGTGGCAAACATTGGCTTGGCACCAAGCAAACAATTCGACGTTATTCTCAATGACATGGCTGGTTTTTCTGCTGACTCATACGGGATAATAAAACTTGAATACACAGGTCGGCTCGACGGGCGAATCTCCTATTATCGCCGATCCCCCACAGTCGATGGTTATGATTTTGCCTTTGGTGTTGCTTTATCCAACCCGAGTTATGGGCAAACATCTGTTGGTTTTAATACTTTTCAGCCGAGTGCGAATCCTGCTGAGTCGGGGAATCTAGTTGCAAATTGGTTGAGCGTTGTGAACCTAGCACCAACGAGAAAAGAGTTTGAACTTAGCAAGTATGATCAGACAGGGGCACTCTTGTCGCAGCAAACAATCTCAGTTGCTGGATTTGGGCGACTCGATTTTGATGGTGGCCACGTTGTCCCTGGCCCATCAAGAGTCGGTCTGAATATAATTGCCCCATTAGATACGACCTCACCCTATATTGCTCAGTTGATGAGATACGGAAGTGATTCTTCTGGAGGATTTAATTTCGCATTTCCCTTGGTTGCAAGATCGGGCATTGGTCGGGCCATCCACGCACCGATTTCAAATGACTACGGTGCTCAAGATTGGCTTGAGGTAGTCAATACCTTAAGCAGAGATGTTGTGGTCACAGTTAGCTGTAATAACTCGGCGGGCACACCGGTAAGAAGCTGGAGTTTGGGTTTGGCTCCACATTCACAGCAACACTTGAACGTGTCGTCTGTTATCGGATCTGGGGAAAGTGGAACCTGCACCGTCGTGCCAAACATTGCCAATTCAATCATCGGTCAAAGCATGTTTTATTTTAGAAATGGGCAAACGGGGAACATGCTCTCAATGTACGGTTCCCAGCTAAAAGAAGCACTTGGGACTACTTTGTATGGGACTTACAATTTGTTTCTTGGAATGAATAATGTCCTTAGGCTTATGAACCCATCCGATACTCTCAAGTATGTCAATGTTGTTGTGCATCACCAATCGCCGCCTATAGCAAAAACGGTTGTGGTGCCTTCTCACGGCTTGGCGGATCTTCAACTACACAACACAAGTGATTACGGTACCGAAGTGAATACTTATGATGTAGTAACCGCTACAGTCGATAGGCAAGGAGGATTGATGGCTGAAATGTTAAGAACGAGGATGCTCCCATCAACTCAAATGCTAGACTTCAGAACCCCAACCGATGTCAGGTAGCATTTGGAACCTTTTGTGGCAGACTTCATCTATGTATTGGATCCGCTGCTATTTCCCTTGAGATAACCGGAACGAACCAGCTGCTTGCGAATAGTGCCTTCCGCATTGCCGCGAAATAGAACGCCGTGGGGTAGAATGCAGGCTGCTTTGCCCGCGCTTTTCATGGAGCGGATGATGTGCAAGAGGTCTAACCGTTCAGGTCCTCGGTAAGTTGGGTTCTCATTGGCGTAGATCGCAAGAACGGTGGTAACTCGATTGAACCGTTAGTTGTTGTCACCCCCGATTTGCATCCGCAAATCGGCCCCTGAGGGGCATTCGGGATGATTCAATTTTTGGGGACTGAACGGTTACCAAGAGGTAGGCATAGTCGCCTTGCTTTGTCGGCGGCTCGCCCCATTTAAAGCGTTGATACGGATCGCTTGTCGGCGTAATTCCGTTGCTCCATGTCTTATCCGAGAAGGGCGGATTGGCAACTACGAAGTCGTAGGTGCGCAAGTTCTCTCCGTCCTTGAACTTGGGAGAGGAGAGAGTATCTCCATTCAAGATATTGGCTGTCGGAAAATCGTGGAGGATCATGTTCATGCGCGCAAGACCCGCAGTGGTCACGTCCTTTTCCTGCCCTTCGAGCGTGATGTGTTTGCCTGCCTCTGCTGCTACTTTTAGCAGCAAGGAACCCGATCCACAGGTAGGGTCATAGGCAGTGGTAGAGGCAACTGCATTTTGTGGAGATATGCCGATGACCTTGGCGATGATGCGGCTGACCTCGGAAGGTGTGTAGAATTGGCCCTTGCTTTTGCCGCTCTCAGAAGCAAAATGCCGCATCAGGTATTCGTATGCGTCTCCCAAAATGTCGTCGTGACCGGCGTGATTCTTCGAGAAATCCAATTCAGGCTTTTCGAAGATGCTCACAAGACTCGTGAGGCGGTCAACCATCGCCTTGCCCTCGCCGAGCTTGTTCGGGTCGTTGAAGTCTGGAAAATCACTGCGGGCCAAGCGAGAGTTGTTGTCGATGAGCGGCTGGATGATCTGCGTATTGATCTTGTCCCCTATATCGCTCTTGCCCTTGAGAGCGACCATGTCCTTAAAGCTGGCTCCAGGCGGAATAGTTACCGGTGGAGCGAAGTAGTCAGATCCCGCGTATTTGTCCGAGATGTATTTGATGAACAACATGAAAAGGACATAGTCCTTATACTGACTCGCATCCATCCCACCGCGCAGCTCATCGCAAGCAGCCCAAAGCGATGAGTAAAGCTCTGATTTCTTTATCGCCATCTATATTCGATCTCCATTTTCTGGAAGTAAGGCATCATTGCCGCCTACTCGTAAGCAGCAAACGCAGCGGTTACAAGCAAAGTTCTTGAAACGTATTAAGGCACACATGCGCCTTCTCAGGTCATCTCTTACCTGACTTAATTACTCGAACCAGCCGATTACGTCATCACACAAAAGAATTGAGAGACAGGCATATCCAAGGCAGCGATGGGATGTAAAAAAGGTGATGACTCACGTCGGGACAAAAACTGAGTAAGCGTTGACCCTATAAATAAGGTGACGTCGAAAGCCCCTCAAGTGGCATTCGGGATCGCCTGATTTCGTGAGAGGAAACGGTTACGTAATACGTAAATTTGTATGAGCGTTGTATGAGCAGACTAATCCCTATTTTGCTTGCTGCGACTGGGCGCGAATTGAAATTGCCTTGGCGTAAAGAAACAAAATTAGGCGAACTAGACCCTGGGATGGATGAACATCCTGTCCTTGCAGATTCTTCTTGGTCTGGCCGGCGCAGAGTGGCTCATGTGCTAGAATTGGCAGGTCTTAGCAGTGAGCAGATCTCTGAAGTCATGGATGGCGATCTTAGCCGTAAACACAGCCGCGCACTTGCTCAAGAAATCATAAACATGGATTCGACTCCGGATCGTTATGGCCCCCGTGTTTTTGCGCTTTCGCTACTTAGAGACATATCCGACTACCATCTCAACGGTGACGATGTCACTCGCCGCGCATTGGCCTACGAGGATCTATACGTCTTCAGAGGAGACCGTTTAGTTGCACTATTTGATGGCAGAGCCAGATCTGAGGCGGTTTTGCCCGAAAATCAAACACTGCGAGAAGGTGGCCTGTATAAAATAACTGGCAATCGCGGTCTATTTAGAAGCACAGAAAAGCTTCGTCCCGTAGAGAAAGAATCTCTGTTAGGACTAGAGATGCCGACAAGAATGCGCGAGGACGTAAGTGCATGGACTAGCGTAAGAGATGCACCAACTATGTTGGCTGATGGGGTTACTGCCATGGTCATGCAACCGACGATCGACACACTTATTGGGACGCCAGAATTTTTCGGAAATGTAAGCCTAGCCTTAGCCCGCAATTTTCCGGGGCTCCGCGAAAATCGATTTCTAGAACAAGTAAACATAGCGTCTAGCAAAACTGGGAAGAGAGAACCTCTAAGTGATCGCCGCTTGTGGATGTCGCCGGAGGAAAAAGCACAAGAAGACGCAGCACTTCTTATCGGCGGACTAACAACTCTGACACCCGCAGCATTACGTGGAAAAGGAAATAGAGCATCCCGACCAGTGACCTCGAGTTCAGCCGAATTAACAATAAGCAGTGAGGCAAGAGGTGCTGCGCTGGGGGAGGGAGCACCAGCGATATTACCTGTTGCGCTTGGGGAACGAGTTTCAGAATTGGTTACGAGAAGTTTTAATAGAGGGGATGCCCGCAGATTGTCTCCCACCGTCCTACGAGAAATCGCCGACGTAGAAGTCGTTGCAGAATATCTAAGACATGTTGCTAATGGGACTGAGCCACTAAGAGAATTTACTGGTGATGCTCTGACGCTATTGGGCACAAGCGATCCAGAGTTGTATCTCTCTGTAGCTCACCCGGTCGTTGACCGTATGCTTAGAGAATGGGGTAGCGTGCCTGAACGTATTACCCGTGGGTATGCATCGGCAATTACCTATGCAATTGCGACAGACTTGGATGGCAATGGCGTAGAGGGCAGTATGCCAGTGATGGATGTCGTCCTGAAACACTATGAAAGAGGAAATGCACCGGGGCTAAGAGCCCTGGCAAAGGACCTATATAATGCCAGTCTGTCCTTAGAGAACTCTTTTGGCGTGGATCTAAGCTCAATAAACGAACAAGCTCCGGAAACAAGCAGAGGACGATATGCTGAAGCACTGTATTTCAGTCTTCTATCTGAGCAGATCCATTCCGCTCGAGATTTTCAAGCCTCACTGAGAGAGTATGGTCTACCAACCTACGCCGATAGTATCAACACGGACATGGAGACCGCAGCTCGGGCAACTGAGATGCTTCAAGCATCGGGAATACAATGCCCTGCCTTACACGGAGTAGATCTAGATGGACTAGCCGCCGTTTTCAGGAGTCTAAAGCTCGATATCCCAGGCGCCGGAGCTAAAACAGCTAGCCCCCACGACTTTGGCTCCTTACCGCAAGATCGGTATGGTGAGATCTCACAGTATTTGCGATCACATGCAACTAATCCACGGGAGATCCAAGCGGCTCTGGCGATGCTAGCTCCGGAGTGAGTTTCCTCTGTTCCAAGAACAAAGAGGTTCTCCAAGAACAAAGAGGTTCCATGTCTTTTTCCGTGAGGTGAATTGATAACACACAGGAGCAGGTAACGGTCGTTATACCCATCGCAATTCGGAATTTCGTTTTCTCTGGAAGCGGATTGGGGTCATATTTGGAAGTTGCGATTGAGCCAACCCACAGCAATACGCAAAGTATTGCGAGGATTGGCGATTGAGTAACTTTCAAATATGACCCTAAGATGTTTTCAGAAAGACGAAATTTTGA
>Ga0247840_10007360_pt1 | contig 15353 bp, 14 predicted proteins | sample LaCruzMarch2015__FD_192404 | JGI IMG/M metagenome (GOLD analysis project Ga0247840, IMG submission 192404) | Freshwater microbial communities from meromictic Lake La Cruz, Castile-La Mancha, Spain - LaCruzMarch2015_17m | ecosystem: Environmental > Aquatic > Freshwater > Lake | place: Spain...
AGATCACCGGCATGTCATAGCGCTCTGCCATGGCATTGACCGCATTCATCAGAGCCAGGAAATTCTCCTCAATATCGATGTTCTCTTCACGGTGGGCTGAAAGCAGAATGTATCCGCCCGGAGACAGGTTCAGGGTCTCGAGGATCCTGCTGCCCCTTATTTTATGCAAATTCGCAGTCAGGACTTCTGCCATGGGCGAGCCCGTCACGTAGGTTCGCTCCTTGTTCACTCCCTCAGCATTCAGGTAGCGCCTGGCGTGCTCACTGTAGCACAGATTCACATCCGCAATATGATCCACGATGCGCCGGTTGGTCTCTTCGGGCAAATTCTCATCAAAGCAGCGGTTACCCGCCTCCATATGAAAAATAGGGATTTTCAACCTCTTTGCAGAAATGGCACAAAGACACGAATTTGTATCTCCTAGAACTAAGATTGCATCTGGTTTAATATCCAACATAATTTCATAGGATTTAGAAATAATATTCCCAAGATTTTGGCCTAAATTATCTCCTACTATATTAAGGTAGAAATTGGGCTCTTTGATGCCCATTTCCTCAAAAAATATTTCATTTAAGTTATAATCGTAGTTTTGTCCAGTATGTGCTAATGAATGTTCAAAATAATTATCACATTTTTTTATTATTTGTGATAACTTAATAATTTCCGGACGTGTTCCAACTATGGTCAATAATTTTAATTTTCTCAACTTATCCACTCCCTTATTTAAAATAGTGAGGGTAGATTTTCTCATGTATTCTAATCCACTCCACCATCTCAGTAATCATTTGCTCATAACTAGGAACCTTGAAAGTAAAATCCGTTCGATTATTAATCAATGATTTGTTTAATTCTACTATTTTGCTTGGCAAAAGGCTAACTTTTTTTGCCCCCATATATTTCTCAAACAGATTAAGTAAATCGTATTTATTTATGCTTTCATCATTAACTAAATGATATAATCCCGTAAGATTTTCAATTGTTGCTTCTTCTATAGCTTTAGCCAATGTTAGATTTGTAACACCTGTCCAGATAGCCTTCGTATATGCATTGATGACCCCCGATTGTCGCATAAACCAATTAAATAAACCTAGTCCATTTTCCTTCATATCCGGACCTATAATAGAGGTTCTAAATGTTAAATTTTTGCTATCTTCAATCTCACCCAATGCTTTCGTACGATCGTAGAATGTTTCTCCATTACGGAAGCTATGCTCACTATATGGGCCATCTTTGCCAGAAAAAACGCAGTCTGTACTTATGTGCATTACCTTGGTTTTCATATCCTTAAGCGAATCAACTATTAGGTGAGGCAAGTAACTATTTAGGTATACAGATCTCGCCAAATTTAAGTCGCAGGCGGTATTTAAAACTCCAATACAATTAATTACAACATCATAGTCGCCATGCTTCAGCACAGTTATGAAAAACGAATCATCCAGGGCATCACCTATAATGTTCGGACAAAAGGGAAATACTTCTTTCGAAAATGTTGTAACAATATGCCCTTGTTCATGTAGATATAAAGATATAGTGTGTCCTGCCATTCCAGTAGCACCGAGAACTAAAAATTTGATTTTCTTTCGTTCCATGTCTCCAATTCCTCTCTTATACATGCTAGAGCTATTAGCTTATCTTTAATCTGCTCAATACTAAGTCTTTCTGTATTATTTGAATTATATTCATCCTCGACAGACAACTTATGATCACCTTCTATAAAATATTTATCATAATTTAGGTCTCTTTTATCTGCTGGCACTCTGTAGAAGCTCCCCATATCTTCTGCAACTATATATTCTTCTCTTGTAAGGAGGGTTTCGAAAGCTTTTTCGCCATGACGGGTACCAATTATTTTTATTTCATTATCTGCTTTGAAGAGTTCTTTCAGAGCAATTGCCAAGTCACCAATTGTTGAGGCAGGTGATTTTTGAACCATTATGTCCCCTGTTTTCGCATTCTGGAATGCGAACATAACAAGCTCTACAGCTTCCTCAAGGCTCATCAAGAAACGTGTCATGTTTGGATCTGTAACCGTCAATGGTAATCCTTTTTTTATTTGATCGATAAATAGAGGAATTACAGAACCACGCGATGCCATAACATTCCCATAACGAGTTCCACATATTAAGGTTTTATCTTGGTCGACTTTCTTTGACTTCGCAACAAAAACTTTTTCCATCATAGCTTTGGAAATCCCCATAGCATTGATTGGGTAGGCTGCTTTATCAGTCGATAGACAAACGACTTTCTTTACTCCATATTCAACCGCTGCTGTAAGAACATTATCCGTACCTAAAATGTTTGTCTTCACTGCTTCCAAAGGGAAAAATTCACACGAAGGCACTTGCTTCAGGGCAGCTGCTTGGAAAATAAAATCAACCTTATTAATAGCATTTTTAATTGATTCTAGATCTCTAACATCTCCAATATAGAATTTAAGTTTATCGCTATTGTATAGTCTTCTCATGTCGTCTTGTTTTTTCTCATCACGCGAGAAGATGCGGATTTCGCCAATATTAGTATTTAAGAATCTTTCAAGAACTGCGTTCCCGAAACTACCCGTGCCCCCAGTTATTAATAGTATTTTATCTTTAAACATCTTTGAATCCTCCTATTGCAACATCATTTATATGCTTTTTAATATATTTCGGTTGTATAATGCAATATGGCAATAGTATTACTATATTAACTATTATTACAACAATCCAACTGTGAAAAATCATCATACCCAAATATATCGCTGGAAATTTCAGAACAACTGCCGCAGTGTAACAGATTGCTTGAATTCTCATTTTTCCCATCCCACATACCATAGTCGATAATATACTTTGATATATGAATACACTTCCATAAACCGCAAAGGCTGATGCATAGAAAAGGTCAACTTCTATATAACCTTGACCTAACCATAAGTTCATTAAAATCTGCAAAATAGGAATCATAAGTATCTCACATGCAATCGCTAGTATTGCTGAATAATTGAGAATTCTGTAAATCTTGTGAAGCCACTTTGCATCACCTTGACTGACCGCTTTTGTAATAGCTGACCACATCGGCATTAATGCCAGCATAAATAGAGATCCAACAATGGTAAATAACCTGTTGTAAATTTGATAATCTACTACAAATGCTGGCTCTGTAAATTGTGTTATAAAGAACTCGTTTGTTACAGTTATTACCATATACATGATTTGGTTCCAAAAGAAAACACCGCCTAAATAAAGGACACTCGTTGCCATATTTTTTTTAAAAAACCTTGCGTTGGGTGCGCAATTTTTCAAATCTCTTTTAAAAACTATAACTGATGCCAATAAAAGCGGTACATTTACGCAAATCAAATATGCTAATGAAAGCATTATTAAATTAGTCTCCAAATCAAATGACTTTGTTAACAAGACAAAAATCAAAATGGCAATACTGGTAATTAGTGATAGTAAATTAGTTAATGCTGACTTTTGCATTGCATATAAAATAGATGTGATCAATCTGAGCAGAAATTGCAACATAACACTTAAAAAAACACATCTAACTGTAAAGAGCATTGTGCTTTCTGATATGACTTCTTTCGGTATTTTAAAAATTAAATTCCATTCTACAAAATATGAAATCCCAAAGCCACAAATTGTAATAAATATTACTATACCTGAAATTATAACATAAGCGGATGATATATATGCCTTAATTTCCATACGATCATCTCTACCAATTGCTTCAACAAGTTTGTTTCTTAGCCCGTTGCCAATTCCTAAATCAAAGGATAATATCCAAATCATAACGGATAATAGAGTGAACCAAAACCCAAGCACAAATTGGTTATCGAAATATCTAATAAATGCCGGCATTGTTAATAAAGATACAAATAACGCTCCCCCTTTTATCGCGAATGCTCCTAAAATATTTGCAATAATATTTTGATCGCTTTTATCATTTATTTTTTTAGATATTATATCTATTATAGATCTCATATGTTTTTTTATCCTTCAGTAAACTTATGAAGTGGTTTTTTTAGGTTGTTACTCTTTCACAAACCTACATCCAATAGTAGGTATATTTAAATACCTTTTATAGCTTGAGAGTTTTCAAATTCTTATTCATATTAAAGCCTATATCTATAAGCCGTTCTTGAATGATTTCATTCGCCATGATAATATTTTCAATCCCATTTATGCGCATATGGTCATTTTTTTTTCGTTTAATTTTTCTATAAACTCTCTTAATGAAATCCGTTATCGGATGTTGAAAATAGGCTTTTACTAACTGGATCCTAGGATAATCTATGAGCTGGTTTTTATAATGATCCCTAACAATTTTTTTAAACTTCGGATATTTTTTCATACAATAAACGGCTAATGCTGCATTGTTGAATTCGTTTAGTAACTCCATTTTTTTCAGATCACAAATTGCAGCAAGTGCAGAGTCAGCCCATATTGTTTCAACGCTATAAAACTTTGGGACCAAAGCGGACCATTTATATGCATCATGCCCCCTGAAATGAGGAGCCTCTTCTAATACACCTACATGCTTACCTGTTGCTGATTCCGCTGATCCACTTACACTACAAATTCCTGATATGGTCAACGGGAAATCTAATTCAATAACCTTATCAATTGTTAATGATAGCGCAACAGCAATATAGATATCTGGAGATAATCCGCCAAAGTACTTGCCAGTTTTCTCCTTGATTATTTCAAGTTTGCTTCTTTTAACTAGCCCATGGTATAACTTAACTAGATTAAGGGATAGATACTTTTGGCAGCCATTATTTAAAAGTTTAATCACCTCTTTACTTGGGTCATGCTCCTTAATTCCACCTGTAATCTTCCCTATTCTCATATATCCGTCGTCGGTCATCTGGTTTAAAGCTTTTGAATTCGGCCAAAAATAAACCGCACTAAGCTCAGGTTTTATTGCGTCAATATTGTTCCTGCTAGCCCAATCTGTAACTTCAATTATTTGCGGAGTAAGCCCATCATCGTCACCAATAATACAGATATATTCTCCACTAGCAAGACTCACTGCAAGATTAAAGTTGTCAACAAATGATATAATGCCCTTTTGGTAATTGTATTTGAGCCGCTTATCATTTTTATATATTGACAGCATACTGGAAAGTTTATCTGTAGCACTGTTATCTTGAATCACTACCTGAATTCTTTGGTCATCAATACTTAATATCTGTTGCACTGCCTTTTGTGCATAACTTTGTCGATCTTTTGTCGGTATGATAATAGTTAATAAAAATTCATTCATATTAAGCCCTTTTTTCTATATAATCGTAGGTTTGTTCTTGGCATAGGGAAATCTTCTATAGTTTAGTCTTGAATTTATCTTCTGCGATTTTCAAATCTCTTAAATCGTCTACTTCCGACCATTCAGACTCATCAACTTCCACAACCTTTATATTGTCATTTCCATAATATATTAATGAACCTAAGACAAGCTCATAATAGCTGTTAACATTTTGTGTTTTAACATACAATTCAATAGCTGGCATATATTTTAAAGCCATGAACTCCTTTGAAAATTTATATATGTTCACTGTCTTTTTCATATCAGTGAAATCAAATTCCGACCCTTGTTGCTTTTTTACAATAAGATTTAGCGCATTATTTTCTTTATCAACCTTTATAACAGTACCCTCCATGGTATCAGAGTTATAAGCGCTTACAAGAATATTACATGATGCACTTCCTCTTAAAATGCTTTTGATTAACTCATCATTGTAGAACAAATCACATTCCAATAAGAGCACATCGTCAATTATATAATCTTTTGTAAGGTATAATGAATAGATATTATTGGTATTATGATAAATGACATTTTCAACATAAGTGATTTTCATGCCATTAACTTCAAATCCAATACGTTCGATAATCTTTTCTCTCATATGCCCAATTACAATTATAGTTTCGTTTACCCCATTATTGGCGAGAATTGAAAGTGCATTTATTATCAAAGGTGTACCATTAATCTCCGTTAACGATTTAGGTAAATGATCAGTAAGCGGCCTTAAACGGCTCCCAAACCCTGCTGCCAATAAAATTGCTTGCATAGTTTTATCCTCCTCCAATTGTTTAATTTAATATATCTATTTTTAACTTAATCAATTTACAATGCTTTCAATTATCAAAATTAGCCTTTTTTTAGAATTCTCCATTGAGTGCAATTTATTTGATAGTTCATTATTATTAATTCCTATGTTCTTGCGCATATCATAATTATCATATAGCCTCAATATCGCATTCCTAAGCTCGATTGAATTCTTCGGTTCAAATACTAAACCGTTAAAGCCATCAATAACTTCCTCTTTCGTTGCTTCAAAGTCAGAAATTATTACCGGTAAAGAGTAAAATCCCGCTTCATAAATCGGTCTAGCTTGATGTGGCAAACTTGATGGAAAAACAACAGCATCTGCAGCGCTGTAAAATAAACCCGCGCTCTTCTGTAATCCATAGACTTGAATATTATCGTGCATCATGCTTTTACACTTTTGTGAATAGTAACCTGCCGCGCTAGATTCTAAATCACCTAAAATTAATAGTTTTATATTATAGTTAGTGCGTAGCAATTCCATTGCTTTTAGTATTGTTAATGTCCCCTTTAGTTTTGAAATGCCGCCTAAAAATAGTAAGTAAAAGGTATCTTGCTCTAATCCAAGAATCTGCCTTGCATCTTTCTTTTTTATTGGTTTTGTAATAATTGTTTGGTTAAAAGCATCTGAAACAGTGCTGCAATTTGTATCTAAGTGAAAGTGCTTTTTTTCAATTTCGCTTAAAAAAATCACATGATCCATCTTGTTTAGTTTAAATCGCATAAAATTATTTAATATCCCATGATAATTCATGTTGTGGGTTTCACGATTATAACAAATCACTCTGAACCCATTCTTTTTTAAAGCAGCACCCAGGCAAGAAAGAACTGAGGAGTTTAGAAGAACGATGTCAGCTCTCTCTTTTGAAATTGTCCTTATCCACCATTCGTTATTAATAAATCTGAGCAGTCCTATCCAAAAGCCTAACTTTATGGGTGCATTTATTCCGCTATAATGAGCTAAAATCCAAGGTTCCTTATTATACTCTATCATAGCGACTTCACTTTCAATCAAACACTCTTTTATACGCCTATCGGCCTTTACAGATATATACACAGATATATCGTAATCCTTTCTCAACATATCTATCATATCCAACAAACTTATTGTAGAACCTCCATATCCCTTTGCGCAGTGTATAATAATTATTTTCTTCATAAATCCTCCTTGTTTAACTATACCTGCAGGTTTAATAATTATTGAAATTTATAAAATGGTAAATATATGTTTGGGAATTAATGATATTGTAGAAAAATAGTATAATCAATAGAGCTATTGTAATCATTTCAAAAATTAATCGAAGATTACGGTCAACTATTAGATTATATATTTGGGGTAATAGTAAACAAATAAAAATCGAGAAATACATCGCAACTCTCATTATAGATCCATTTACTGACACTAGTGGCATAATAATAATTGCAAAAGCAACAATATTGAAGTTGATTTGCAATTCCTTTTTATCAGATATTTTTCCCTTGCTGATGATAAAAGCGCTTAAAATTATAAGAATTAATAGTAATGTATATGTTACAGGGGCGCCATGATCTAATATCATAAAATCACTATACTTTTCAATTTGTGTCAGTATATTAGAGAAAATTGATATCCTAACAAAGTATACGATTGGAAAAGCTATAGCTAATGCTAATAAATATATTCTCTCCCATTTAAGCTTGGCCAGTGGATAAGCGAACAGAAAGACTAAGGCGGATATATGGAAAAGCGAAGCTATAAAAACTTTAAATAAAAATCCTATCAGCTTTTTCGACTTAATATCATCATAAGCAAATAATATAATCGAAATCGCAATACTCTGACGCATTCCGGTAAGAAAGAAAGTTAAAAAAACACAAGTAAATATAATCAAACTCAAAAATGGCGTTTTTGAATTTATCCATATCCATCTTCCAACCAAAAACAAATCAAAGAAAGAAATAATTAACAAGAATATGCTAGCGTTCTTAGTGAATTGTCCAATTATCCAAATAAATAATAGGTAACCCCTTTCAAGATTCCAGGGGGGCGAAATGATAGTACTTTTTAAATCCATCGAAGATATAATGTTAAATATATATATATTAGTTTCCGTGTCAAACCCGACAGCATAATCTCTGAGCCCAATAATTAAAGCAATTGAAATAATCGAAATTATATACAGAAATCTTTTGGCTCGCTTTGACACAATGCGTTGCTGAGTATAGATGTTAAATATGAGCAGCATAGAAACTAAGATAATATAAATTTTCATCTTTTACCTCAAATCGAGTATTAAAATTATGCTTTTACTATCAATTTCCAGTATAATCTCTTTGTTAGTTCCCTAAGAAATCCAAAAATTGAACTATACAGAATTACCGGAAGATAGCAAATGTAGAACAAAAGATTATTCGTCAAAGACTTGGAATAGGCAAATGCATTTTTCGAGGCTTTATTATGTAATAGTTTTTTTTGATATATCCCAACCTTGAAAAAGAATTTCCAACTATGCAATTCTTGTATGCTATACATTTCATCAACTAAATATTCCTGAAAAGCAGATCGCTCTTGCATAAAAATTGAGTATAGCCTTCTTCCAGTTTCCTCCTCATGCGCTCTGCTCTGAACTAGTCTTTTACCTAGATAGCAAAATACATATCCATTTAGTATTAAGCGAAACCACATATGTGCATCTTGCATTGTTCTCCAATAAGGATCAAACATCCCTACTTGACTAAACGCATCTCTTGGAATTAAGACCGTACAGCCTCCAATGCCATAGTTTTTAATATTATCTAATAGTAATTCTTCTCTACTTCGAATTGCGTGCGATATATTTTGCATTCTCCTTCTTCTTATAATTTTCCCGTTTGTATTTATTGTTTCGGAAGCGCCACATAACGCAATTTTCTGATGGTCCTGGAGTTTGCAAATATTAAAAATTTCATTGAGAAAGCGAATTTGCTCTTCAACCTTTTGTGGTAAATATAGATCGTCATGTGAAAGCCAAGTAAAATAATCGCCGGTCATTTTTTCAATGCCCTCATTTAATGTTGCAGCGATTCCTAAGTTATTACTTCGATTTATATAAACTATTTTTTCTCCGTAAGAACGTGCAATTGCATCAGTCTTGCCTCTGTCATTTGAGCCGTCGTTTACAACAACTATTTCTATAGAATCGTATGTTTGTGCAATTGCACTATCAATTGCCTCCTTCATAAAGTTAGAGCCATTATAAACCGGAATAATTATACTAACTAAGGGATGTATCATTTTAAATCTCCTGTGAATTAATAAGTTTATTTGAAAAATAAATAATCGCTACTGAAAAAAAGCCTAAACAATAGAGCGAATAAAAGATGATCAAATAATCAAAATGATTTGAAAGGAAAGCAATAATTAGTAAGGGCATAAATAAAGACGAAAACGAAAGATTCTTCATGATTAAATTCGCAATCCTTAAAAATCCAGTGCTTAGATTCACCTCAAAACTTGTGTTTGTAAGCACCGAATCCCGCTTATACTCTGTTACTAAATATTTTTGATATATAAGTCTACCTAATAAATCTAAGATTGAAGAGGTTGCTCCAATAATAATAAAATAATAATTATTATCCCCCAAAAGCTTAGATGTATAGAATGCAGCAACCCCAATAGACATATATATAAATGATGCTGCGGTATACCCACTAACAGCATCAAAGAAAACTCCCACATTTGAAGATTGCTTCTTAACCCGTGCAATATTGCCATCTGTACAGTCTAAAACATCCCATATTAAAAACAACAACACTCCCCACTTCAAATAAGACCCTCCAATAATAAACATCGAGCATGCTAGAAGGGCTTCAAACATCGATATAATGGATACCATATTTGCTGAAAATCCCAAATTAATTAAGATATATGTAAGTACGAATGATATTGGTCTGCTAAACACTTTCGCCCATAATGTTGTGTCTTTCTTTTTAGCTGGAGTATATGATTCTAAAATCTGTTTAAACGAGTATTTCATTTCGCCCCTCCTACATTCAGATTAAGAATTTTATAAGTATTCATTATATATGGCATTCATTTGTCTTATGGAGTTGTTCAAATCATATTGTCCACTTTTAATCAGCGAATTCTTAATTATCGTATTGTATTTATCACTTGATGTATATAATTCATATACATATGAGCAAAATTCTTCTTGATCATTCAAATCAAATAGATAACCATCCGTTCCATTTTTAGCAATTATGTCATTATGGCCTCTTATTTTCGATGCAATTATTGGGACTCCAGACATCATGCCCTCAACCAGATTAATAGGGAATCCCTCTTGCTTGCTTGATGAAACTAAAGCATCGCACATTTGCAGTAATTGGGGAACATCTGTCCGGAATCCTAAAAAATCTATACTTTGACTAATACAGAGTTTTCTTGCTTTTTCCATCATCAAATTATACAATTTACCATTTCCTGCAAATACCATTTTGATATTTGGAATCAATTTATTTAGTTTTACTATACATTCAATCAAAAAAACGTGGTTTTTCCTTTCGATAAATTCCGCAGCATAGAATAGCACAAATTTGCCTTCATACCCCAGCAATGATTTAATTTTATTCTTTGTTTCAATATCAGTTGGTTTGAATTTCAAACTATCAACACCAATTCCGCTAATGTATCTGATTGTGGTCCGATTAGTTTGAAATCTTTTTTTAGCCCTTTCAAAATCTTCATTATTTATAGTGATAATACAGTCAGTATAATGGGATAAGAATTTTTCAATGTTATAATAAATTATCCAATTAATAATTGGTGCGCCAGTATAAAAATGGAATCCATGTGCTGTATAAAAAATCTTGCTTCTGCTCTTTTTAGCTCCATTCGATGCTAATCTCCCAATAACTCCACCCATCGGAGTATGGCAATGAATAATTTCGTAATTCTCACGTTTTATAATTTTTTTTGCTCGGAACAACGCTAACAAGTTTATTGGATTAAAAGGTGAGCGAACCATCCCAATATCATAAAGTTTGTCGCAACAAATATCGGTGTATTTACCAAGTGTATTAGTCATAACATGTACTTCAAATCCACGATCTTTAAACCATTTTAAATATGGCAAATGGAAACTAATAATGTGTGATAATGTATTGCTAACAAATAAGACTTTTGGTCTTCCATAGATATTACACACAGGTTTCTATCTCCCTAAAAATAAATATTATTTGCATTTTTCATTTGCATAAGCTAAATCATTTTGAACTCTGACTTGTATTATCCTAATTCTATGTACTAGTTAAAATTTGTTTGTAAATTTAGAATGCTTTATCCTTTTTCGTCTACAATTCCAGTAACTTCTGTAATTCTATTAAATTATGTATTAAGTAATTTTCTTTAATATCATCTAAATAATCTTCGTTATTAAAGATTCCTTCTCGCTGTATTCTAACAGTGCATATCGGGTAGATTTTCCCGATATGAAAATCTTTTTTCGGGTTATCTCCTATATATATCATTTCATTGAACTCAACATCCAATTTGTCTCGCATTATTTCAAAAGCTCTTGCTGAAGGTTTCCAAAATTCTCTGCCTAATTCATCTGTCATAATAATATAATCAAAGATTTTATCCGCACCTAAAGTTTTTAATTTATTTCGCTGGGCGGATAAATATCCATCGGTTATTATCCCAGTTTTTACTCTTTTCTCTTTTAATAGTTTTAAACACGGTAGCACATCATCAAAAAAACTAATTTTAGGTTCATGGTTCCTATATGCTTCAACCAACTTGCTGATATCTTCATCCGTATATTGAACTTTATATTCATCTAATAGCTTATTAAAAACATTCTGATGGTTTATAGAAGATAGATTTAGCATCATATCAAATATTTTTTGTTGTGGCCTATTTATATCATGAGATAGGATCTCTGCAATATGATTATATCCACTCTCTATATACTGTTTCTCAGCAATCAGAGTATCATCCAGATCGAAAATAACCGCTTTTGTCCTTACCTCTTTACTCATTCATTTATACCGTATAAATCTGAGTTTTTATCCTGGTCAATTTCACAGTTCTTAGTAAAGGACTTATCATTAATGCAAATACTGCTATCAAACCTCACAAATATTAAACCATCACTAAATTCTTCATGATATATTAGTTTTTCTCCCATCAATAATCTAAATAGATTTTCACAAGAATCCGCACCGCTTGTTATGCTCATCGGTGCTCCGCCGCCAAAGCGGGGATTGATTTCAATAAACTCAATCCCACTTGCTGATAAAATACACTGGATTGTAATAGGACCAATAGGTTTTAGGATGCTAAGTACTCTTTTGCACTCATCGATTATTTGTCTTTCTTTAACAATTTTTCCTTTTATAATTTCGCCGCTTCTTGTTTCAATTCTAAGCCGGGGCACTACCGTAATAATGTTGCTATCAAAATCCAAAAAAGCATCAATAGTGAATTCTTTTCCTTCAACAAAATCTTGCACAATGGGATCCATAATAATTGCAATGTAAGCGGTAAGCTCCGTTTTATTGTTAACCTTAAAGGCATTAATGCTAGAGCTTCCATTTTTAGGTCTTATAAATAGTGGGTAGATTGTTTCATCCGAGCTACCTAATTCATGATTAGAATACAAATGTGGCACTTTAAAATTATTGCTTTCAAAAAATTCTTGTGTACGAAACTTATCCCGGCATATTTCAATAATACCTAATTTAGATATTAAAACTTTTGCATCTGTTTTGTTTTCAATTACCTCCCTATTTTTGGCCAGTAGTAGTAATTCTGTATCAATGGTTGGAACGACCAAGGAAATATTGTTCTCGTTACATGCGTCGATGATGCATTCTATGTAACTAGAAGATGAAATTTTAGGAAGAATGCAAGATTTATCAGAAAAATAAAGTGCTGGTGCATTACTCTGGCAATCTGCTCCCACAATAACACTCTCTATTTTCAACTTCTTGGCGGCTTGTTTAAAGCAATTAACCAGCTCCACACGCCTTCCAACGCTTAATAATAAAACATTATATGAATTCATTAATCAATCACCACCTAACTACTTTGTCCTTCGAATGGCTCCATCGTCGCCGCAGTCTCGCTGCTTATGCCCTCATGCTTTAGTGCCTTTAAGAATGTAATAAAAATAATCTTCCAGTCATTAATGAAACTTACTGTGTCCACATAGTTGACATCCAGCTTAAATTTGTCTTCCCACTTTACCGTATTGCGACCGCTAATCTGTGCTAACCCGGAGAGGCCTGGTTTAACCTCATGACGGCGTTTTTGTAGATCATTATACAGTGGGAGATACTCAATCAGAAGCGGCCTTGGACCTATCACCGACATATCTCCCTTGAGTATATTGAAGAGCTCCGGCAGTTCGTCTAATGAGGTTGTTCTAAGGGATTTCCCAAAGCGTGAAAGTCTTATATCATCCGGTAGCAGTTCTCCCTGTGTATCCCGCTGGTCCGTCATGGTTCTAAATTTATATAGGGTAAAGATTTTCTCATTGAGCCCCGGCCTCTTTTGCTTAAAGATTACGGGACTGCCTAATTTTGTTCTCACCAAGATTGCTACAATAAGTAATACCGGTGATAGAACGATTATTGCGCATAGAGAGAGAAGTATGTCCATTGGCCTTTTTAAATATTTTTGATATATGCCGCCTTTGGATGCACTCATTTCCATAAACCTTTTATTATATCCGCGATGCGTATTAAATCTTCCTCAGACATCTTCGTGTCGCTGGGCAGGCACAAACCGTTCTCAAAGATTTTATCCGAGACGCCACTTCCGATGAAATCGTAGTCCTTGAAGAAGGGCTGCTGGTGCATGGGCTTCCAGATTGGTCTGGCTTCGATGTTCTCTGCCTCAAGGGCCTTCATGATGTCTATTGGTCTGACCCTGTCGTTCAGTATCATGCAGCTCATCCAATAGTTTGCTGCATTCCAGTTATTGATCGGCATAAAGGCAACGCCTGCAAGCGATCCGAGCTCCCTTTTATAAAACTCAAAGATCGCTTTCTTCTGCTGTATGCGTTGATCAAGTACCTTGAGCTGGCCTCTGCCGATACCAGCCACCACATTGCTCATCCTATAGTTATAGCCAAGCTCGCTGTGTTCATAGTGCCTGGCCGGATCTCTGGATTGGGTGGCCCAGAAGCGCGCCTTAGCTATACGCTCTTCGTTATCCGAGACCAGCATGCCACCGCCGGAGGTGGTGATGATTTTATTGCCGTTGAAGGAATAAATACCATAGTCTCCAAAGGTGCCTGTGTATCGGCCTTTATATAAGGTACCTAGGCTCTCTGCTGCATCTTCGATCAGGATTACTTTATGTCTTTCGCAGATCTCAATAATTTTATCAAGATTTGCGGATAGTCCGTAGAGATGAACCAGGATTACTGCTTTGGGCTGATACTTATCAAAGGCTTTCTCGAGGGCCACAGGACTCATATTCCAAGTATCAAGGTCGCTGTCGATAAACACCGGGATAGCATTCTGATAAAGGATAGGGTTGGCCGTGGCTGAGAAGGTCAGGTCCTGGCAGAAGACGATATCGCCGGCGCCCACGCCGGCTGCCTTGAGGGCTAGGTGGATGGCTGCGGTGCCCGAGGACAGGGCGGCTGCGGATTTTATGCCCACCTTGGCTGCCAGCTCTTGCTCGAAGCCATCGACATTAGGGCCGAGGGGGGCAATCCAGTTAGTGGCAAAGGCTTCTTTGACGTAATCCATCTCATAGCCTTCGTCGCTCATATGGGGGGATGAGAGGTAGATGCGTTTTTTCGCTTCCATGGTGCTCCCTCTTGATTAAAATTTATGCGAGCAGATTCACGGCTTCAATGCCTGGATAGATTTCGTTGCCCCAGGTGAACAGCACGTGGTCTTCGTCCAGGTTGATTTCCGGCAGCGCCTGGATCAGCTTATATTCCAGAGGCATGCGGTCTAGGGCGATCTTGACAATCTCTGTCATTTCGTCCTTTTGGTTGATGACATAGATCCTTGTGTTACTCGATTTGTAGCCGGCGGCGATTTCCGTGATCTTGTCCGTCAGCCTAATGACCGCCGCGTAGGATATTTGAACATAACGCAAAGTGAGACTCATCTTTTCCTTGAGTCCCATGGGCGTCAGATTGTATTTTAAGGATTTTGGACTTTGGCCTTCGATTTTGATCAGGCCTTTTTTGAGAAATTTCTTCATGAGAAAGTTGGCTTGGCCCAAAGAGATGCCTGTAGCCTCGGCGATCCGCCGCTGGCTGATCTCCGGGTTGGCT
>Ga0247840_10007362_pt1 | contig 15349 bp, 15 predicted proteins | sample LaCruzMarch2015__FD_192404 | JGI IMG/M metagenome (GOLD analysis project Ga0247840, IMG submission 192404) | Freshwater microbial communities from meromictic Lake La Cruz, Castile-La Mancha, Spain - LaCruzMarch2015_17m | ecosystem: Environmental > Aquatic > Freshwater > Lake | place: Spain...
GATTCATGCCGGCGGCCGGTTCATCCAGCAGCAAAAGATTGGGACCTGTCGCAAGAGCTCTGGCAATTTCCAATTTTCGCTGTTCGCCATAAGGCAGGTTTTTAGCCAATTCCTTGGCTTTGCCGTCGATGTTGAAAATCTTTAGGATTCCCATAGCCTTTTCAACCAGCAACGCCTCTTCTCTATAAAATGCCGTCGTTCTCAGAATAGCCTGCCAGGTGTTGTATTTCACATTAAAATTAAGTGAAATGAGCACGTTGTCCAAAACCGTCAGATCTTTGAACAGTCTGATGTTCTGAAAAGTTCTTGCTGCGCCGCACTGGGTGATCTGATAGGGTTTTAAACCATTTACACGCCTTGGGTGATTGTGCTTATCATTTAACAGAATATCTCCTGCCGATGGCTTATATACGCCTGTCAGCATGTTGAATATGGTTGTTTTTCCCGCGCCATTCGGGCCAATCAGGCCCACAAGCTCTCCAAGTTCAAGCTTGAGGTTGAAATTGCTTACTGCTTTCAATCCGCCGAATTCGATTGAAATGTTTTTTACATCAAGCACTGCCATCAGTCTGCCCTCCCGTCATTCTTGCGGGCTTTTTTTAGCCGCAACTGCTGCCATTTCGACTTGATCAAACCCAGACTCAGCTGTCCTGAAAACAGTTTCCTGAAAAATCCGGTTATAGAGAATTCTTTATTGCCCATAAGCCCTTTTGGCCAGAAAATCATCAGTAAAATCAAGGCAACGCCAAATATGACCAGTCTGAAGTCTTCAAATACGCGCAGCCACTCCTGTAAATAGGTGAAAACGACTGCAGCAATGATGGTTCCCGTAATGCTGCCCATCCCACCAAGTACGACTATAACAACAAAATTGACTGAATTAAGCCAGCCAAACATGGCTGGATTCAGATAGCCAAAGAAGATTGCATAGAGTCCGCCGCCTACTCCCGCTATAAATGCAGACAGGGTAAAGGCATAGACCTTGTAATAAGCCACGTTGACCCCCATGGAGGTAGAGGCGATATCGTCCTCGCGTATGGATATGATTGCTCGGCCTTGTGATGAATTAATAAGATTATGGACTACGGCAATAACCAGAATCATAACCACATAAACCCAGGAAAACCTGATAATGGCATCCAGGATAAAATCTCCGGTATTCGAGAAGGTTGGAATACCCTTTAAGCCTGCAGCCCCGCCAGTCAATGAATCTAAATTGACAATGATTACCCGGATGATTTCACCGAAACCCAGGGTCGTGATCGCCAGATAGTCCCCTCTCAAGCGAAGGGTAGGCACGCCTATTGCCAGTCCAAATAAACCAGTCATCAGTCCGCCGAGGATCAGGGCAATGGGAATCGGCATGCCAAATTTAATTATGGAAATAGCTGTTGTATAAGCCCCTACGCACATAAACCCTGCATGTCCTAATGACAGCTGCCCGGTAAATCCGGTTATCAGGTTTAGGCTCAGCGAAACAATGACGTAAATACCGGCCAGTGTCAAAAGCAAACCCGTGTATTCACTTATTATTTTAAAATACTGAAGCACAACAAGTATGGCAAAAAGGACCAATGATACCAAAGTCAATGTAAGAGTATTGAATAGTCTGTTTTTCATCCTGATCACCTACACTTTCTCGTTGGTATTCTTGCCGAATAAGCCTGATGGCTTGACGACCAGTATAAGAATAAGTATGCCGAAGGCGACGCCATCCGCCAGTTTTGATGAAATGAAGCCCTTAGTAAGGGTTTCTGCCACGCCCAGGATAAATCCGCCGGCCATGGCTCCAGGAATACTGCCTATGCCGCCTAGAACTGCCGCGACAAAAGCCTTAAGGCCAGGCATCAGGCCCATATAAGGCTGCACCTGTGGATAGGCTGTCGCGTATAGAATTCCTCCTGCTGCGCCAAGGGCAGCGCCGATGGCAAAGGTGAAGGAGATGACTTTATTCACATTAATGCCCATCAAAAAAGCCGCATCCATGTCGTAGGATGTCGCCCTCATTGATTTGCCCATTTTTGTCCCATTGACAATATAATTCAGAAGGATCATCAGTGCAATGGATACACCAAGCACGACGATTTGAACCATACTGATGTTGATGCCGAATAAATTATAATTGATGCTTTCGAATGTGGGAAATTGTTTGGGATTCGGTCCCATTACAGGGATGACGCGCGCGCCGTTTTCAATTAGGGTTGAAACACCAATTGCAGTAATAAGCGCTGCGATCCTTGGAGAGGTTCTTAAAGGTTTATAACAGGTTCTTTCTATAACAATACCTAAAATTGCGCAAATTGACATTGAAAAAATAAAGGCTACTAACATCGATGCCGGCGTGACCCCCATGAATGTCAGAATAAAAAATCCTGCATAGGCACCCAGCATCAGAATATCACCATGAGCAAAGTTTAACAGCTTAACGATGCCATAAACCATTGTATAACCCAAGGCAAGAAGTGCGTAGATGCTTCCAAGCGATATGCCATTGATCATTTGCTGAATAAATTCCATTTAATTTCCTCCTTGGCTCAACATTGTTTCTTAAATCACTAATAATGGGGGAACTGAATTCCCCCATTATTAGATCTTGTAAGTAGCTGTGTTTTAACTGCTCAGGTTTTATGGATTAACTGTAGCTGCATAAGTAACAGCAGGTTTATTGGCTTCGGCACCGGCAATGAGTTTAACCATTACAGCCGATTTGATCGGATTTCTCTTTTCGTCAAAGGAAATCTGACCAGTTACGAACTTTTTATCGGTTTCCATCATGGCTGCCTTGATTGCTTCTGGGTCAGTTGATCCAGCTTTTGTGATGGCATCAGTCAGGATGTAGGTTGCATCATACGCAAGTGCTGCAAGAGCATTTGGCGCAACGCCGAACAATTCTGTGTATTTGGCAACGAAGGCCTTTACTTCAGGATCATCAGCATCAGGGGAATAATGGTTGCTGTAATAGCTTCCCAGTACTTCGTCGCCGGCATTGTTTGCGATTTCATCCCAGCCATCAGCACCAAGCATTGTGCTTGTAAGGCCCTGTGTTTTAACCTGTTTAGCTATCAGGGAAACTGTGTTGTAATAATCAGGAATGAATAATACGTCAGGAGCAGTGCCCTTAATTTTGGTGAGCTGTGCATTGAAGTCCATGTCGCCTGTAGCGTAGGACTCTTCAGCAACGACTGTTCCACCGAGGGATTCAAACTTGGCTTTGAAAGTCTGGGTTAGACCCTTGGAATAATCATTTGTGTTATCAAATAAAATTGCTGCTTTGGCTCCCTTTAAATCGTTGTAAGCAAAGGAAGCAACAACTTCACCCTGGAAAGAATCATTGTAGCATGATCTGAAGATATAGTCACCGGCATCGGTAACGGTATCATTTGTTGAGGATGGGCTGATCATGATAATTTTTCTTGCCTGAGCATCAGCTGTTATAGCTAATGAGCATTTGCTTGTCAACGCGCCAACGATACCGATAACGCCATCGCTAGTTACGAGTTTGGTGAATGCATTCTTGGTTTTTTCCGGATTGGCTTCATCGTCTTCTACGATGGCTTCAACCTGTCTGCCAAGGATTCCGCCTGCAGCATTGATTTCATCTACAGCCATGATAATAGCATCTCTGGATTGTGTACCATAAGCTGATACTGGTCCGCTTATTGGCATGATGCTGCCGATTTTGATTGGGCCTTCTTCTGCAGCTGGTTCTTTAGCTCCGCAGCCTGCGAATGTCGTAACAACCAATGTCATTACTAAAGCAATGGATAATAGCTTTTTTAACATAATTACCTCCTTAGAATAATGAGTATTTGATTTTAGGGTTTAGTATAGTCTACATTATAATAAATATAACCCTGCATTACAACAAAATCTTTACGGTAAAAACCGCTTATTTTTCAGTTTTGACCGTATATTATCCTGAGTTATTTGGCTTTTACCGAATAATTAAAACACGGGCCTTGAGTACCCGATAATTCATGAGATTATTTCATTATTTCCAGAGTAGAACCAGCTGTTTTAAACAGGTTATTTTTTCACGGAAATTGCTCTAAGAGTTATATTATCAAGGCTTGCAAAAAAAGAATAGACATTCATATTTTATGGATGTATAATTTTTTTGAGATAAAAATAAGACGCAATGGCCCGATAATCTTTTTGGAAATGTCGCTCCCATTAATTCAGTTTTAAGTCTCACATCAATTTTTTTTAATGTTTTGGAGGAAATGAAACAATGGAAGAAAGAACACTCGTATGTCAAGACTGTGGTAAAGATTTCGTATTTACAGTAGGAGAACAGGAATTCTACAAGGAAAAAGGTTTTGATAACGAACCAAAAAGATGTAAGGAATGCAGAGACAAGAAAAAGAACGAGAGAAGAACTTTCAGAAACGATAGATAATATCGGCTGAGCACAGGATGTTTTAAGGATCATATTAAACCGGGTTAATCGCCCGGTTTAATTTTTTTTCGCATGACATGGCAGAGCAAATCGGAACTGTACCAGTCGCAATGGGCATCATAGTGCCGTTGCCGAACTCATATGGAAGGTCATACCGCTCGGTTATATCAAGTGTAAGCTTTTGATCGCCCATAAATCCAGTCCTAATACCAGCATCAAAAAACCCATATAATCCATGGTATTGACTATGCCAAGAAAATAGATGCCGATTAAACCTAGACCTATAAGAACCTGAATTAGGAACAGCTTCTGCCTGGCATTCAAAGTCTGACTTATCCTATTTTTTGTTATTGGTGCATTAACCTGCGGTTGAAAGGATTCCTGGGGAGTCAGCTCTGAGGGTTTCACCGCAAAGTTTCTTTTGTCAGACTCATAGAGTTGTCTTTGTGTTGCCTCCTGCCTTTGCACCAATACCGACAAGGCTTCCAGCCCCAACGCATTTGTGTCCAGCGCCATCTTAATCTCATGCAGATCGGTCAAAACCAGCTCATCGGCTTGCCGCTCAAAGGACTCTGTGATACTGATCAATTCCTCATATAAGTCAGCATCGCTATCACGGCTTGGCAGATAGAGTAATTTGATTGTCAAATTTTTTGGATCAATATAAATGCCATTACTCTTCAGATAGATCTGCCTTGCATTCAAGAGCAAAGCATCCGCTTTACGGCAACCCATCAGAATATTATACAGTATGGTAAGTTCATCCCCTCTTTTGATTGTGTCATGATATAAAAAACAATCCAGCGTGATATACCCTTCCAAATCGTAATATACCGCATAGCAATTGCCTGTTTTAGTATACTTGATTTTCAGAAACCCGTAATCCGGATTATGCATCAGCATTTTCAACTGATAGAGACATACCTTGCTCTCATCAACTCTGATTTCCATAGTCTGACGACCGTCAATCATAGTCAGTTTTCCTGGTGCAGAGAGATTATCACTTCGGATTATGCTATCTTCATTCAGTTTAAAGAAATAATCATATCCTGAGAAACTGATGAGATCTCCTGCCGTGATTTCCGTTTTTTTACCTTGATCAATAAGGCAGCTATTTACACAAGTTCCGTTTTTCGAATAATCATAAAGAAAATACTGCTCATTGTCGTAGAGGATGCAGGCATGTCTCCTGCTGATGCTGTCACTGTCAATTTGAAGCATATGCACCACACTCGCGGCACCTCTGCCGATATCAAATTTCCTGCCCTGTACAATAGGATGAATTTCTCCGCTTTCTACGGAAATGAGTGACGCCTCCTTCATTTTAGTCTCCTCCCCTGCATTTGCTGCATCTTTGATAACCCTTGCTTTCTGCTTCAGCAACTTCAATTTCAATAACATATTTCTTTACTATTATGCAGTCAGCGCTATGATAGGCAGTGCCATAGCTTGAATAACAAAATACCAGGTTGCCATTTTCCAAATCAGCCGCTTCACAAATCAGACATGGTCTGAATTCGTGTCTGATCCCCGCATTTAAAATGGTCATGATTGGATCCCTTGCAATATAGCTGCAGGTCCTATCGTGATATTTTTCGCCAGCTCGGGGAAAAACATAAACTGCCTTATAAGGCTCTTCCTTCTCCATCATATCGAAATCCAATGGATTGATATTGTCTGTCGTACCAGTCCAGGCTCTCATTAATACGGATTGATTGACAAATGCCGTTTTGATAAACCCTATTGGCATTCTAAGGTTGATGTAATAGCTTAATCTGATCCCGATCAAATCATGGATGCCGTAGTCGCTATAAAGATACTTGAACTCCTCAATCCTGAATTGTTTTAAATTCCCCTCGTCATTAATTACTAAAGCTTTCCGGATTCTGGATTCAAAGGCAAATTGGTTCTGTGGGCCTATGCGCAGCAACGCCCCGGCGGCACCCTCCGGAATGATGTCAAGCTCATAAATATAAGCCTCTGTCGCTGTTTTTCGTGCTTCATTGATAAAGCTATGAAATGTCAATTCCTGAAAATAGATGATTTTCATCAGGTAGGCCAAGGTTAATATCCCAATAATCATGACTGGCAATAAAATTGCTGTTTCAACGGTCACAGATCCTTTTTTCATACTTTTCGTCATGATTTCCCTCTAATACAATTGGATGCCCGAAATTTCCATTGTTTCAGGCTGGAATAAGCTCATGTCAGGCAGAAGGCTTCTCTTTGATATAAACGCATCATAACGGAAACCCCAATAATAATCCTTAAGCCTGAAATCCTTGTTATAGTTTCCAATTAAATTAATCTGGATAAGATCAAGGCTGCGCAGGAGTTTTATGTCGCGTGGCTCAAATAATAAAAAAAGCTGGAGATAATCTCTATAATTCAAGCCTTTATCCGGCTCCTGCGATGTTAATGTGTTGTTGATTGAGCCGCTTAAAAGGAAATCCAAATCAACTGCCCAGTTTTTTGCGCTTTTAATCAGGGCAACGCGGTTACCCGATTCTACCAGTTTGAGATCATTTTGCGCTTCACAGGAAGCCCAGGCAGTGGCAATGAGCAGTTCCGTACACAACGACCAGGGACCAGGCGTAATGCTGGTTGCCATAGCACTGATTTGAGCACGTTTCTCTGTGCTGCTGTAAATATGAATCAGATTCAAGGCAGTCCTTAAGGCAAAATAATTCGTTTTAAAGCACATATAATTCATATCATCGCTTTTATTGCCATATAAAACATATTCCACTTCATTTTGAAAAAAGCGGCTTTTATCGGTTTCGCACTGTTTATCAGTCATATAAAGACCAATATAATTATCCACCTGGACTGTTTTTATGCCCTTTGTAATCACCTCCTCGATGGTCATAAGTGCATTGAGATCCAAGGTAATTGGGGGTTTCCAGTCAGATGTATTTCCCATGGATGAAGGCAACCCCGAAATAATCCTCTGATTCCTGAGTACCCGCCCTTCCTCTGCTGCCGTAAGAATTTGAGCAGCCTTGTTATACTGCTCCATCATGTCATTTAAGCGCTCTTTTTTACCCAGGCTCTCTTCTTCTGATGGGATAAATTCACTAAGAAGGGATAAGTCTATCAGCCAATTATAATTTTGCCTGAAAGTCACCAGACTTTCAGTGGTATCTTCGGTACTGGCTTCAAACGCTGAAAGCTGCCTGATATTTTCATCGATTGCCTGTTTATAGGATTGCCCTCCCTGATCGTTAAAATGGGATAGCAATGCTTTTGCCGGCGAAATTTTTTCGAGAAGCTCAGCGCTCAAACCGGATAACAAATTCTTCTGATTTTCTTGCAGGAAATCATCGAAGGCATCCAGGGCTGCAATCAGGTCCTTAGAAAAGATCTTTATTCTGCTTAAATTAAACAGGATGATCTCGTACAGCCTTCTGGTGTCATATGCCATTCCTCTTAGCTTGAGTGTATTGGCTTGCAGCTCTGTAATGGATGTCGATTCTTTATTCAGCAAGGCCATCATTTGTTTTTCAAGTAGTGCAATTTCTTTATGCGCCACGGTAATTCGTGATAGGTATTGTTCCATTTCACCCATCTTCTGGTAAACAGCCTCTGCCTTTTCTACAAGCCTGATCAAAAGTGCCCCCTGACTGATTTCCTGAGCAATACTCTCCAAAGAATTGGCTTCTGACAGCAAGACACGATATTTCATCTGTTCGAGAATCTGATTTTCAAAGGCATTGATATCCAACATGGAAAACGCCTTTAAATCAATGTCCACGCTGTCAATACGAAGGCCCAGAACATCGATGGCACCCTCCTCACCAACGGTGTCTTGTGCATAGCTTTCCTGCGCATAGAAATAGAGACGTTCATTGATCAAGTCGCTGTCACCCTTAAAAGCAAACAAGCCGTAGCTTTGCTTCAGCGGCTTCAGGTATTCCGCCAGAACAGATCGGGAAGCCAAATCGAGAGAGGCCTTTGCATAGCTTTTACCGGCTTGATAGCCCGATGCATTGACAAAAGTGCTCACTGCCAATAAAAGGCTCAGAAATAGCATGATGATCAGTATTGACGTACTGCCCTTCTTGTCATTGCGTCTTTGAATCATCCTGAATCAATCCTCCTACAACCGCAAGACCATCGACAACGAGGTCCACATTTCTGATAAATCGGCATTCGTCATGCAGGTTATAACTGGCTACCTCAGTTTTGTTGATAGAAAAATCGGTTAAAATAATTAGTCCATGGATCTCAGTATGCTGCGTCGTTATTTCCCTATGAAGGCCCAGAATGTTGTCGGATTTCGTTATAGGGTAATCCGAATTATCCTCGGTGTCTTCATCACAATATACGGTTTTTGTCATAGATCCAGCCGCTTCTCTGACTACCAGATCGCACTTGGCTTTCGTTATGGTCATGGTGTATAGGCTGATCATCATTGTAAGCAGGCAACAGGTCGTTAAAACAATGAATGGATATAAAATGGCGCTCTCCAGGATTGCCGCACCTTTTTTATTTTGAACTATAACTAAGTTCATCCTGCTAAAACTCTGTATTCATTAGATTGTCAAAGGTTGCCACGATAAACTCCCCTATTCTTTCTCTAAAGAGCATGCCAAGGCCGATGGCGATGGCCACCAATATGGCCACCTGGACCATTTCCATCCCCTTTTTCGAATTTAGCCTTATTAATCTTATAATCATATATTTACCTCTTTCAAAATCTATTTTTACCTGTAAAGCATGAAAACCTTTTTTACATAGCCATCAGAGCGGGGGCGATGGTGATCATAATCAATAGCAACAGCAGGATTAGCATTGGCAGTACGAGTTTTGTATCTGCGAGTCTGCCCATCTCTTCTGCCTTTTTCTTCCTGTTATACCAAAGCAGACTGCTTTCCGCCTCAAGCTTCTCGGCGAGAGTACTGCCTTTATCGATATTGTCGTTTACAATAGCTGCAAACCTTAGCATCTCTCTGATTCCAGACAGCTCAGCGTATTTTCTCAACTCCTGTGCCAGCGCCCCATTTGTGGTCCGCATTCTATCCCTGATCATGCAGAGATCTTCGTATAGTGGCTTTATTTCATAAACGTTCCGATACCGCAGGTAATCTTCAGTGATCTTATTCATCGTCGAGGATACAACCAGTCCCGCATTAAGCAGTAGAATAAATTTGCTGATGAAATAGGGAAACTCCCTAATTATGGCAGCTTGTCTAACCTTCACGCTTCTTGCCATAGGGGAATATCTTTTAAAATAAATCGCGAAAAGGCAAACTATAAACAGGATGATCAATAACCCCGTGTTATCCTGTCTAAATGTGTGCCAGCTTAGCGTCATGGCTTTGCCATAGGTAGCCGGAAGCGTAATAAAGCTGTTTTCACCACTCGTACTAAGACCCTGAAGCAGGACTGCAAGTTTAGTCCGCAGCAATGCCTTGATATTATCCTGGCTTGCATTGGGGACCACGCCAATGGAAAAATTTCTCACCTCCTTTATTTCGTCCAGTGACATCTCAGCAGAGAGTAGGATCTCTGTCAAACCGGTTAAATCCAGGGTATCCACTATGCCATCCTCCCTTATTATTTCAGGATTACTGCTGTGCCAATCTATTTGAATCCCTGTTCTCAGATCCTCCGTAATTAAATTGAGATTCGTGTTGACTGCATTCAAGCTTGCATTTTCTCCGACAATGATAGCTGGCAGCATTGTCGCCTTTTCCCTTAATAGAGCCTGCTTCTGAGACGCGTTAATCTGCCTGGCTTTAATGATCAGGTCCGAACGCTCCGCTATGATGGTTTGCCCGCTCTTTGCCTTGATCATTAACGTGATTTTTTTATTCTCCTGCCCAAAATCAGGCCGGTCGATGCGAGTGACTTCAGATTGGCTGTCAAGGTTTTGTAGCCCCGAACCAAGCATCAATAATGAAAAGAGCAGCCAGACAATCGCATATTTTTCTGCATTGCTCCTTCTTGCGCTTTCTATCGACTCCTTCATATTAAGCTCACTAAAAGAAATACGATTCAGGGCTCTAAGCTTTAATTCATCGCCTGTCATCTCCTTCGGCATGACCGCAAGGATCAAATCGGTCAAGCCCCGCCTGGTATGAAGTCTACGACATGCCCAAATATGCAATACCAGCATGAGGATGACACTTAAACTGCCCAGCAATAGACCAATCACGATTTTCCTCCTCGATCCCCATGGTTTATATTTCTATTGATGTAATTTTCGCCGTCAAGTAATAGGTGAGCCCAATACCTGCTAATGCCACTGTCATCATGATTCGGCCTTGTAGGGTCTCAAACATAACCGAGATATAGTCAGGTGAAAACAGTTCAAGAAATCCTATTACAATAAATGGCAGCCCGGTCAATAATTTGGTCTCCATTTTCTTTTGTGCGGTCATCACTGCGATTTCCCTTTTGATCGTGATCTTGTCCATAATGGCATCTGCTGTCCTTGAAACGATTCGCTCCAAATCTCCACCTGTAGAACGGCAGGTAAAATAGATTTCAAAAAAATTCGCGATATCTTCGACGCCAGCTCTTTTGGAAAAATCATTCAGGATTTGTTCTTCTGAATTCTTGCTCTCAAATAACCCCTTGAGAATGCGATCAAGTTCCAGCACGATCAGGCCGCTTTCTCCGTAAATAAGCAGCATATTTTCCCGAGCTTCCTTCAGTGCTTCAGGCATATGCCTGCCTGCTGAAATGGATGAAGATAAGGAATAAAGCACATCCCTGAATTCATAGTTCAATTGGCTTCTCCTCTTTCGAGCCAGTCCCGCTTCATAGGGTTTGGTGAGAAACGGCAGAAATAAGAGAAATAGCAGTGAGAGGAATAGACTCTTATAAAACAAATAGGCTGCCAGCATTAATAACAAGCCGCAGAGGATGAAAAAATTCTTTTTCTCATGATCTGACAACTTATAGGTATGATAGTTTTCCGGCAGTCCTGTTGTTTTTTTAGTCATTGAATTGTCACTCCTCGCATCTCAAGCTTGGTTGTATTCCTCAATCTGTTGCCGGTCGGCAATAGTGCACCGCTTTCTACGGTCCGTTCCTGAATTTCGCCGAATTGAAACTTAAACAAGGGATTTAATACTATTTGATCTCCGTTATACTCACAGATTTCCGTTATTTCCAATACTCTTCTGCTGCGATCACAAAGCTTCCCCAGATGTACGATGATGTCGAGGGCTGAAGCCAGTTGGCCTCGTATCGCGCTGATTGGGAAGTCCGCAGCAGTTAAATACATTGTTTCCAATCTGCTGAGCATTCCTGCCGGGGAATTCGCATGGCCAGTTGATAAGGAGCCGTCATGCCCTGTATTCATCGCCTGAATCATGTCCAAAACCTCTCCGCCCCTTACTTCCCCAACTATTATGCGATCAGGTCTCATGCGCAGGGAGGTTTTTATCAATTGTCTTACAGTGATCTCTCCTTTGCCCTGCACATTGGCATTTTTCGTTTCCATGCGTACGATGTTGTCAATGGCGTTGATTTGGAGTTCAGCCGAATCCTCAATCACAATAACACGTTCCTCTTTGGGAATATAATTGGTTAAAACGTTCAAAAATGTTGTCTTACCGGAGCTTGTTCCCCCTGATATAAAGATATTGTAGCCGGAAATAACAAGTATTTTTAAAAAATCAGCTGCTTCCGCCGATATGGCTTTGTTTTGGATCAAATCTTCCATCTTGATTTGGTTTTGTGGAAATTTTCTTATTGTTAATATCGGCCCATTTATGGCAATATTCTTATAAATGGCATTCACTCTGGACCCATCGTCTAGCCGCGCATCCACAATTGGGTTCAGTTCATTGATTTCACGATGAACCTTTGCCGCAATGCGTCGTATGATTTCCTCAAGTTGTTCCTTGTTTTCAAATTTAATTGCCGTTTTCTCCAGTTTGCCATTTCTCTCGATAAATACGGAATCTGTGCCATTTACCATGATTTCATTAATCTGTTTGTTGTCCGCCAAGGGTTGTAAAATATCCAGTTCCATCCGCGTTGCATTGAAAACCGCCTCGATAATATGGCTTTTATACTTATAGTTTTGCAGCATCGTTCTCGCATCGGGAAGGACATGATCTTCAATCAGCTTCATCACTTCGTCATCCTGAGTCCTAAGCTGAGATTCCGTAATGATTTTACGAATCTCCTCCGTTACTTGCTTTATATGCAACTCCATATTATTCAACTGCTCACCTCCGAGCCTGGTCATCATCGGCATGATTCGCATGTTTATAATTGACTGCTTAGAATATAATCTTTAATGCGCCTGATGCCGAAACCAAAATCCTTTAACAGAGATATCTCGAGAACGCCTTCTGCCTCGTAGAAGCTTTCCGGATCACTTTCAACTTGAAGGGCATACGGCTCAGTTTCATCTAATCTTTCAGCAAAATTGCGAATGGCTTTAAACGCAGTAATATTATTGGTGTCGCTTAGAAAGTTATAATAATCCGAAAAGTGTCTGCCGGCGATTTGAGAAACTGCGTCCATGGCATGAATCATAAACACATCCTTGCATTGAGAGAGTAGAAATTGGTTTTCTATGGACAAATCAGTATTAAAGTCCATGATGATATAATCAAAACCGCCATGATCATGGATATATTGAATAAAAAAGCCCAGTTCCTCCTTATCAAGTTCTTTTAGCGCGTTTCTGCCAGGGTTGGGATAGAATACGTATACCCCATAGGCATCCCTGAACATGAATCCTTCAGGGGGTATAATGGTATTCTTGCTGGTATCCTTAAAAATAAAATATAAGAAATCTGAAACGGAACGCCCGCTGCTCCTCGCTTCTTTAAAATAGGCATAGGCGCTGTAAAAGTGATCCAAGCTGAGATAGAGCACTTTTTTATGGTTTTCCTTAGACAACTCTCTCGATAATGCTATAGCTATTACAGTCTTTCCGCTGCCTGATGCCCCACTGATCAAGCCCAGTATGGTTGTTGTCCTATCCCGCCGGGTCAATTTCCACTTGCCCGATAGCAATGCGTGGATAAGCCTGATTTCTCCAGCAATTTGAGGCGCTGGCTGATATCTGAATATTTTATCCGGGATCTTACTCTTATTCTTCTGATCCTCAATATCTGGATCTTCGGTCAAAACTATGGTCCATCTGCCTTTTGCCTGGATCTGTCCTATGCAATCAATCAGCTGTTCACCAATTAAAAGGATTTGTGATGGCTCAGGCATAAAATTATCAGGTTTCTCATGATCCAGAACACACACGTCAAAATCATCACTTTCGACGGATAAATAGACGCCTAGAGCTTCCCTGTACGATGACTCCTGATCAATAATGCCAACTTTAATTTTTTCCAAGGCAGCTCCTTTTTAAATGACACCTTTTTATAGGCTAAGGCTATGATTTCATGATAGGGTAGCAGGCTTTGGAATACAATTTGATTAAAGCGACTCTTTTCGACTGGATTTTAATGATCACAAACATGTTGATTGTCTATACAAGCTGTATAATATTTCTATTTTTTTCAGGCATTTAATGTTACAATAGGATATAAGTTGAAATTTTGCTGAATGCTCGCCCTAAGTAATCTTATGGATCTGAAAATTCAGCTATTCTTTTGTTTTTAAGGTTTTTATAGACAAGGGAGCCACAAATGGAATTAACGCAATCCGATTTGATGCAGGAAAAGGTAGAAGCCTATTTAAAGTCCCCTTCCGATGAAGCGCTAAAAGAAATTATTGTTGCTTCTGAAGGTCTTATATATCATTTCGCCCGATTTTATGGCGGCGGTTTTTGTCTTGATGATCTTTTTCAGGCAGGTTGTGAAGGAATTATAAAAGCATTAAAGACCTATGATCAGGATAGGGGTATCCGTTTCGTCACCCATGCTTCTCATGGCATCATGGGTGAAATACGCCATTACGTCAGGAAAGAGCGCCGCTATTATTATCCTGCTTATTTGGATAATTATCTTGAGAAGGCCCATGAATACATGGAAGACGAGTTGGATCATCACGATGCTATGCTGTCCGACGAACAGCTGGCTGACAAATTAAACCTTTCAGCCCAATCCCTCTCGCCCATTATGGCTGCGGGACTCGTTCACCTGAACCACCTTGACCTGTCACAGATCAAGGCTAAGAGCTATGAGCACTTTAGCCTGCCAATTGAAGATAAATTGTTTATCACCCAGCTGCTTTACAAGCTGACTGAAATCCAAAAGGACGTCATTGAAATGGTTTTCTATAGGGATATGACCCAGGAGGAGGTTGCCAAAGAGCTTGGCATAACACAAAAGCAGGTATCAAGAATTAAAGAGAAAAGCCTTTTGAAAATGAAGGAAATTATTAGAAATAAATAAAAGAAGACAAAAGAAGTTAAAGGACTGTATCCTATGCATGATAGGCTACAGTCCTTCTTAGTTGGTTTTGCTTTTGGTGAATCCCTATTTTTTTAAACGATATAGCCTACTTTTCCTGCTCTTTATAATCGGCATAGGCTGCGCCATAGGCTTTGCCCTTGACAAATCTGCCTTGCCCGGCCTTGCCGATATACTTTCCATGCTCAACAATCATCGCGCCTCTTAAGAAGACCGTTTCAGCTCTTCCTTGTTGCTTAAATCCCTCAAATGGGCAATAATCGACGCCCTCCAGATTATTTTTCACGCTGATGATACCCTCAAAATCGGGATCAAAGAGTACAATGTCTGCATCATAGCCTACCCCGATGGTGCCCTTGGTTTCGAGTCCATTTATTTTTGACGGCATTGTCGCAAAAAGGTCCACAAAGCGCTGCTTTGAAATTTTCCCCGTACAGACCCCATAGGTCCACAGGATATTCATGCGATTTTGAAGGCTCGGCGCACCATTGGGAATGTTGGCAAAGGAATCCGCTCCCATATGCTTTTGCTTGGCCCAGTCGAAGCCGCAATGATCCGAGCTTACAGCATTAAGCCATTTCTTTTCTATGGCCTCCCATAGTGCTGC
>Ga0247840_10007363_pt1 | contig 15345 bp, 14 predicted proteins | sample LaCruzMarch2015__FD_192404 | JGI IMG/M metagenome (GOLD analysis project Ga0247840, IMG submission 192404) | Freshwater microbial communities from meromictic Lake La Cruz, Castile-La Mancha, Spain - LaCruzMarch2015_17m | ecosystem: Environmental > Aquatic > Freshwater > Lake | place: Spain...
CAAAATGGACGAGCAATGCCAGTGGGTCAATTTGAGGGAGTAATGCCTGGGTCAGTTTTGTGAGCAAAGGCCAGGTGGGTCAATTTTGATGAGCAGGGGTGGGTCAATTCTGGTGAGCGCTGAGGGAAAAACCAATTGATAAATTCAGAGCTCGAAAACTACATGCTGGACGCCAAGTTTTTAACTAAGAAGTCGTTAAATAATTTTATGGACTTTTACTCTCCCGGTTGCTAAACTGGGTCCATGCAAATGGCTCTGTTGCTTTTGAGTGTTGAATGACTATACTCTCCTTAAGGAGGGTACTATGGACTCCATCAAATTCCAAGATCTACTTGAATCCGTAACTCGGCTGAGTCTGGGGCAACGCCAACGTGAGTGACGGCTACGGAGTCTATCGTAAGTGGGCCGGTCTTCGTCAGACATGCTTGGCGCATTTGATATGCAAAGCCGAGGGCCTTTCGGAACAAAAAGATGTGAAGATTGCCCGCTGGGGAACTTGGGCGCTCAAGGAACTGCGACTTCTGTGTTACATGGCCCACGCTCCGCCCACCAAGGGGGAGTGGTCGGCATTCTATGAGCGATTCATCCGGCTGATTACCATGTATGAGGATAAGCAGGGTGACGCAGGAAAACTTGCACGCCGTCTTCGGCGAGAGCTGACACACCTGTGGCTGTTCCTGCAAGAGGAGGGAGTCGCGCCAACGAACAACCACGCAGAAATGATGTTGCGATTCGGGGTGCTTTGGCGTAAGAGAAGCCTTGGGTCTATCAACGATAAAGGTGACCGCTGGGTGGAGCGAATCTTGTCTCTGCGCCAGACGTGCCGAATTCGTGGAAGGCGAACCTATCCTGTGCTGGTAGATGCTATGAACGTGTTTTTCAGTGGTGGACATCCTAATATCTCTTGGATTCAGGAGAAAAAAATCCGACCACGTGAGCCCTTACCTGCGATCATAGCAGAATATACGGCCCAAAACCGGCGCGCTGCTTTGGGGGCACCAACGCCGTGACCGTGAAGTCAAGCGTACCAATGAAATCAAAACAGTAATCCCACTTCTAGATGCGATTGATATTCAAGGAAAGATTATCAGTTGCGACGCGCTTTTGACATAGCGCGAGATTGCCGAATACATCGTCGGAAAGCGAGATGCACACTATCATTTTACAGTGAAGGGAAACCAACCCAATCTCCTCAAAGATATAGAGTTGTACTTTCAGAATCGTCAGCAACCTGATTTTGTTGAATGTAGTTCCTTAGAACATGGGCGAATAGAAACCAGAAAAATTTGGACTACAAGCGAACTCAATGCCTATCTTGATTTTCCATATGTTGGGCAAGCTTTTGTCATTGAACGTTGTGTTGAACATAAACAAAACGGCAAGAAAACAATGGAGCTTGCGTATGGCGTGACAAGCAAAACGCCAGACAAGGCAAATGCAAAGAAAGTTTTTGCCGTCAATCGTGACCACTGGTGCATTGAAAATAAATGCCATTATATTCTTGACAAAACATTTGATGAAGATCGCAGCCAAATACGAACAGGCTATGGTCCAGAAAAGGTGACTCGACTGCGACGGTTTGCAATCGGAACCATCCTTTCAAAAGGGGTAAAAAATGTCGCACAAAAAATGCGAAAGCTCACCCGCAACGTCCGCTTGGTGTTCGACTATCTTGGGATGACGGAAAACTCGTGTCCATCGGCATTGAGGGCTTAGAACAAAAACGTCGTGTCTAGACCCCCGTGAGCCCTTACAAAACTTTAGCCCCGTGATAGCGCACGGTTAAGAAGTGAGCACGTTCTCTGGCTGAAGCATGATTACGTAATGAAAGCAAATGCCGCGCCATTTTCCAAAAAACGGACGTTACTCACTGCAGTTACGTTGATATATGGAATAAGAGTATGAAAAAAACAAACATTGGGAATTGGAACACGGCGCTTCATGTTTACTCACTGCAATTACTCCTTTTTCCCTTTTGTCTGACTCTTTTTGTTTCCGCGGCGTTTCTCGTTGGCTCGGCGCCTCACGCTGTTTATTTTTGGCTGGCGCTATTACTATCAGCAAGTCTGTCCTATTACTTTTCTAAAGCCCAAACCAAATCTTTTGTAATCGCTGAGTGTGCAGCGCTTTTCACCCTTGCGACCAGCATGATCATTTCTTTTATTTTTCTTGATTTTCAATGGGACGCGATGGCCTTCCACAACCCCGCTGCGTTTCTCATGCTTGAGGGCTGGAATCCTGTTAGGGATTCTTTGAGCCCATTAGTGATAGATCAAATTGAACAAATTAGAATATACCCTAAAGCTGAATGGTATATCGCAGCGATTTGTGCTCAAACGTTTGGTTTTATATCTATTGGGAAGTTTTCTCATCTCGTTATGATCCTTGTCGCTGCAGTTGTGACGCGGAACTGGCTTCGACGAGGACTCGAACTGCCCTCCACATTATGCACTATTTTTGCTGGCGCAATAGCTGCAAATCCTGTTGCGATAATGCAGTGGCAAACTGCTTACAACGATGGAGCCACAGCATCGCTTCTTACTATTATGCTGGTTTCACTCTGTGCTTTTGTGAAATCTGGGGACAGGAAAGAACTTTTTTTCATCATCATTTCAGCGGTCTTTTGTTCCTGCCTCAAATTTAATTCCCTAGTTTATGTGGTCGTTTTTTGGAGTGTGTTTTTTGCCTGGATTATATGGAAGCGCCGCGATTTATCGCCTTCCTATTCTCTTGCAACAGCTATTGGACTTTTGCTTTTCTTTCTTGTAGGCGCCAACTCATATATTACTAATACACTTGATTACGGAAGCCCTTTATATCCTTATGTGACTATATCCAAAGATAAAGGCTTTCAGCTTAGTGAAGACATTTCAACGGCTGTCGGATTGCCTGAGGGATTTCAAAACGCCGACCGTTTTACGCGCTTCATAAAGGGATCGTTTTTATTACCGGGTTGGACACCGCGCAGTATTGGGAAACTTTTTGAAAATTTTTGGGTAGAGGCGCTTCAATATCCACCCAATCTGCAGGTAAACCTTGGAGGTTGGGGGCCTTTTTTCTGGTTGTTTTTATTAGCTTGCGTTCCGATGCTTTTTTTTGTCAAGCAGCCAGAAGTGCGAGGAGCGATTATCGCATTACTTATTTCCATGTTTGTTCACGCTCAGGGGTGGTTTGTGAGATACACTCCCCAATCATGGCTACTGCCTGCGCTTATTTTCGCAACTGCCTCTCGAACGCGTTTCATGGCCTTGGCATCAAGCGCTCTTGGCGTCGTTATGATTTTAAACGCCGCGATCGTTTTCTATTATGGAAGCTATTACTACGATATTAGGACCCTTGGTCGATACTATGAGCGAGTAGCTATCCTCAAAGAAGAACATGCCAAGGCGACTCCAGATGTTGTTGACAGGTTTTTGACCCCACTCGTACAGCTATATCCAGATGAGAATAGATTCAACTCAATGGCTCTGCAAAATCCTAATTATATTAGAGTGAGGGAAAACATGGTGTTGAGTGAAGCAAGTCGTCTCCGAGAGTTCGGCGTCCCCACGCCGGACCACGGGGAGGCGCCCCCTGATCTCTTGGAAAAAATCCAAAATGTTGGACCAAAGATCCCTGAATATTCCAGCATTATGCGTGCGTGGCAACGCTAAAGAAGGGGGGGGGAGTGTCTACGTTTCTGTCAAACGATACAATCAGTCTTTCGATCATCATTCCGGTTTCTCGTTTTATTGAGGCGAAGCGGTGTCTAGCATCGCTCGAAGCTCAGGTGTATCCCCGTGAGCACGTTGAGGTTATGCTCGTTTCGGCCGCGGATCTTTCTGTCTTTGGAGAACTGGCTTCGGATATGCATTTAAGGCTTGTTCAGTCGGAACATAACCATCCTTCAATCATGCGCAACCTTGCTGTCGCAGCGTCAAACGGTTCTTTCCTTGCATTTTTGGACGACGACACGGTCGTCCCTCCTAATTGGGTCAGTGACATTGTCGAGACACTCAGCGCACACCCCGACAGAATCATTGGAGGACCAAACGTGGACCGACGGCAGAGTTTGAGATTCGCCCTGGCCAACGCAATCCAAGAACATCCGCTTCTCGAGGGCCTCCGCAACCATCGCGCGTTGGGAGATCGCAGTCAACGCGTCAACGCCCATAACTTGCCCTTGTCCAATGCGGCGATGACTAGGAAGACGTTTGAGAGGATTGGCGGATTCAATGAGATTGCCAACTATTATATGGATGGTTCTGAATTTTTATACATTGCACAGCGAATTAACATCCCTATTTATCTTTATTCAAGCTTTGAGATTCAACACGACAACAGGCCTATGTTTTTACCCTATTTCAAATATAAGCTTCGATCTAGAAGAATGATAGGGCGCAATTTTATCCTTTTTCCAGAATGTTATTCGCATAGTTTTCAGATCCGGCTCGTCTTTCTGACCTTCTTCCTTTCCTTTCCAACGGTGTTTGCGCTGGGTCTCGCTGGTTGGTTGTTTCCAGCGCTTGCCTGGGGAAGCGGCTTGTATCTAGCAGCATTGTACGTCGCGGGATTTTCCTTTAGGCGTCCTTTCCTCCATACGTTGCTGCTAGGACCTTGCGTGCTGCTGACTCAAGGTTTGATGTATTTTGGCTTTTTTTGGGGGTTCATCGAGGGGGTTATCGGGCTACGCACTAATCTGGCGGTAATTGAGCACAAAGCGCTACGTTATCGCGTGATAGGTGAGAAGAGCGTTCAATGTGCGGACTAACTGGCTATTACTCCTTTGCTGGACGCCCCCTTGAGGCTGGACGAATCCAAGCCATGGTTCGAACATTGCGGCATCGCGGCCCTGACGATGAAGGCGTGTATGAGCTGGACGCCATTTCGCTTGGGCATACACGTCTTGCCATTATCGATCTATCGGTTGCTGGACATCAACCGATGACGAACGAAACTAAAGACATTTGGTTAGTTTTTAACGGAGAGATATACAATTACGAAACAATTCGCCGCGACCTGCTCATTAAGGGGCATACCTTCAAGTCCAATACAGATTCCGAGACTATCATCCATCTCTATGAAGAAATTGGCGATGATTTTTTAACGAAACTCAATGGAATGTTCGCTATAGCCCTTTGGGACTCCAAGCGCCAAAAATTGATTCTGGCCAGAGATAGGGCCGGCGAGAAACCGCTGTTTTATCACCAAGGTCCCGACTACATAGTATTTGGCTCTGAGGTGAAGGCGATACTGGCTTCGGGGCTTGTGCAAAGACAGATTGATTCACGGGCGCTATCTAGTTGTCTTGTTTACAACGCGATGCCCGCACCCTACACAATTTTTAGCGACGTCCGGCAACTCTTGCCCGGGCAAGCGCTGTTTCTTGAAAACGAACGCATCTCACCTCGGCGCTACTGGACGCTCATAGACGCGGTAAACAAGACGTCGACAAACAACAATGAGCGACAATGGCTCGAGGGATTTGCCTCGCTTTTCGAACGTTCGGTGACCATGCGGATGCGTAGCGACGCTCCTTATGGCGCCTTTCTTTCGGGGGGACTCGACTCGTCGGCCGTTGTAAAAGTGATGTCTGATGTAGCACGGCAGCCAATCAGGAGTTTCGCCTTCGGATTCGAGGAAAGCGAATTCGATGAAACAGATTATGCATCTTTCGTGGCAGGCGTATACCATACGAACCATGAGGCTATATTTACTTCCGAAGCTGAGTTGCCGGCTCTGATTGAAAGAGTTGTCTACCACTCTGAGGAATATACGCCCAATCCATGTTTCATACCGGTCTATCTCCTGTGTCGTGGGGCGTCTAAGCATGTAAAAATGGTTCTCTCCGGTGATGGTGGCGACGAGGTTCTTGCCGGATACGAAACATATCAAGCGACACACCTTGCGCAGCTTTATCAAAAACTCCCTCGATGGATGCAATCCATTCTGGAATTCGCCATCAGCCGGCTTCCTATTTCTCAGGGAAAAGTACCATTGGAGGACAAGCTCAAACGGTTCGTCTACGGGGCGAGACGTCCTGGGAGTCACGCGCATGCGCTGTGGCGCTACATCTTTACCCTAGAAGAAGCGAGGGATGTCCTTACCGCAGCCTACAGCCGCGATGTAGAAGAATGGGATCCTGCTTCTATTTATACCGCCTGCTTGGACGAGGGCAAACCGCTGTCTTTGCTTGGTTCGCTTTTATATGCCGATTTCTCTTATTACATGCCAAACGACGCCCTTGTAAGAATGGACCGTATGGGTATGGCGAACGGGTTGGAGATTCGTTCGCCGTTTATCGACCACCAACTGGTTGAATATGCGTTCAGCATGCCGGACAGCCTGAGATTGCGACGTTTTTCAATTAAGAAATATGCTCTTCGGGAATACCTTAAAGACAGCCTCCCTCGCCGCATTGTGAACCGGAAGAAAGCCGGGTTCAACGTACCGGCCGATGCGTGGTTGCGCGGCCCATTGAAGGAATACCTACTGGACAGGTTAAGCAGCCGCGAGGTAGAATCAGTCGGAGTGTTCAGGCGTCATTCTGTCGAACGTTTAATCACTGAACATATGGAGCGCAAGGCCAACCACGGCCTGCGGCTTTGGAATCTCCTCTGTTTTCATATCTGGTGGGGCTTATTCCAACGGCCTCTTAGCGTTACGGACCAGAACCATTTTTTACAAAAAAGAGACCATCCTCGTGAACTACCCGTTGTCTGATGAGGGCAAGAGTACCCCCCCGCCCGCTTTGACAGTAATTATTCCCGCTCTTAATGAGTCCGCTTCCATTGAGTCAACCGTCAAGCGACTCCAGCAGACTCTGGCGCCCATCCCCCACGAGATCATCGTGGTGGATGACGGTTCAACCGACGGAACCGGAAATATCGCGATCAAAGCCGGCGCAAAATTGATCCGGCATCCCCAACCCGGGGGATACGGCAACGCCCTCAAGTCCGGAATTTGCGCAAGCTCCCACGAATTGATCGCGATTGTGGACGCCGACGGGACCTATCCCGTTGAACGATTTCTAGACCTCTACGGCGTCGTTGCGTACGATGGCGTGCATATGGCTGTTGGCGACCGACAAGGTGACCACTATTATGGAGGCCACGTAAAGAAAATAGCTCGATACATTTTTACATTTCTCACTGAATTTTCGGCAGGTAGGAAGATTCCGGATGTCAACAGCGGGATGCGCGTCTTTAGAAAAAAAGATGTAATGGATTTTTATGAGACGCTCTGCTCAGGGTTCTCCTTCACGACCACGATTACGCTGGCCTATCTATTCAAGAGTTATTACATTCGATATATCCCGATTGACTATTTTGAAAGAGAAGGGAAATCAAAGGTCAACCACTTCAAAGATAGCTTGCGTAGCCTCCAGATAATTGTTCAATCAATCTTGTATTACAATCCGTTAAAAATTTATGTGTGCTTGTTGGGATTGCTCAGCTTATCTTTTCTCGTTTGCGCTCTGTTCGTGTTCGCCAATGCTGCAGCATCGCTTCTTGCGTTTGTCTTCCTCGCTTTTTTTTGGGGAATTTTGGGCATGGGTTTCCTCGGTGTCATTTGTTCCAATCTTGGGTCTATTCTGAAAGAGCAGAGGCGAACGAAGCACGAGTATTCACATTTTGTCGAGACAATGTCCGTCGGAGATTCTTTTTGCGCGGTGCCAGGACCCGCAAAACCAGAGATGTCTTGATCCGGCGACTATAACCGAGCCAACTTTCTCGATGGCCCATCTATATGATGTGCCTATACAGGCGGAACTCGTATGCAAATAAAACAAGATGAGTGGAAGTGGCAATGGGAGAACTTTGAGCTATCTAATAAATGGCTTTTTGAGGATTGGGTTTATCCTAATATAATTCAAGACTTCCAGGGAAAGACAGTACTTGATGCTGGATGTGGCGCCGGGCATCACGTCGGTTTATTTCTCCACTTGCTAAAAAAGTCGTCGCAATCGATCTAAATGCCGTCGATGTCGCAAGAAGGCGAAATATTGATTTAACAAATGTCGAATACATTGATGCTGACATTAGTTGTTACTGTACAGATATCCTTTTTGACATTGTATATTCCATTGGTGTTGTTCATCATACAGATGACCCTACTGCCACTGTTGACAATTTAAAGCGCCTTGTTAAACCTGGTGGGCGACTCATTCTTTGGGTATATTCAAAAGAGGGTAATTTTTTGAATGAATATGTCCTTGAGCCTTTAAAATCCTTTTTTTTCTTACGCTTGCCAAAGCCGTTGCTTTACTCTCTTTCCTTCATTCTCACAGCTCTTGTCTCATTGGTTGTCTTCACCGTTTATCTGTTTCCATTGAAGAGATTGCCATATTACGAGTATTTTCAAAATTGGCGCAAGTTAAGTTACCGGAGAAACAACCAAAATGTATTTGACAAGCTAAATGCGCCACAAACTTTTTTCGTTTCTAAAAAGCAAGCAACAGCCTGGCTGTCAGGACTTGTTGACACGCATCTTTCACCATACCGTGGGGTAAGCTGGCGAATTTCTGGAACAAAGCCTTACTCTGGACGATAAAAGTGTAGGAATATAATGGTTTCATTTGCTCGATATGCTCGGAACGCGTTGTCTATTTACAAGGACAATAATCCAAAGTATCTTATTTTTTTCGTCACTTCCAGGTGCAACGCAAAATGTGTTTTTTGTCATTACCGCAGCCAAATCGACGATACGCAACGCAAAAAGCACGAGTTGTCCCTCAGTGAGATAGAGAAGATCGCTCAAAACTACGGCAAAATTTCCAAGCTTTCCTTCTCAGGCGGAGAACCCTTTTTGCGTGAAGACTTGCCAGAAATTGTCGATGCATTCATCCGATATTGCGACCCACAAATCGTTGATATTCCTACTAATGGCAGTATCCCTGATCGTATTCAATCCATGGTGAAGCGCATCTTGCCGCTTATGGAAGGACGTATTCTAGACATTCAACTCTCCATCGATGGCACCAAAGAGGTACACGACAGGATCAGAGGCATTCCAGGCCTTTATCAGAAGATTCTTCAAACATTTGAGTTGTTGAGCTTGCTTCGAAATAAACATTCAGCACTTAAAATCAAGATGAATCTTGTCTATTTCGCAGGAAATCGAGACGTCACAGAGTCTCTTGCACGTGAATTTGAAGCCAGCTACGAGTTTGATCGTTTTCAGATCACATATCCGCACGGAGAATCCATCAACGACGAGATTACCAAGAATATTGACTTCGACGTCTTTCACGAGCTTTCCCGCGCTATACAAAAGCACTACAAAACCCGCAATCGAGGAGACCTGCATTCGCTCATTTTCCGCGCGGTCAAACTCATTCGGGACGACATTATCCGGGAGAATCATATTCTTCTTCAAGACATGGGCGCCATTTGCCGTGCGGGGGAGCGCATATTGGTCTTGGACGATATAGGCGAAGTCTATCCTTGTGAACCGCTTTGGGAGAGCGTAGGCAACGTACGTCAGGAGGACTATAGCATTCATCGTGTCCTCCGAGGGCAACGCATGGCCGACTTTAAGCAAAAACACCTCGGCCCTGGGAAGTGCACTTGTAGTTGGGGATGCGTTGCCCTTGAGAAAATTATCTATTCCCCCTCATTGTATCCGCGGCTCTTAGCCAACTGCTTTTATCTTTTGTTTGCTGGCGGGAAAGGGCTTCGCGCTTCATAAATGATCACGCTAAAAGAGCTACACCCTCTTGGCTGGGGCAAAAACTCCTTGTATGTCCGTCTATTTTGTCTCGGTGAACCAGCCAAAACCGCGGTAGCTCTGTTTCATGGTCTTCGTACCGACAGTCGAGAATTCGGCGACTTCCCTGCTGACTTAGCCGCGCTGGGGCATCTCGTCCTAACCCTAGATTTTAGCGGCCACGGTCGAAGTAGCGGACTTCCTGGCCATATCTGCGCCCAAAGCCATAGGTGGGATGCGTTTGTAGCTTTAGACTGCCTGCGTGAGAAGCCCCCGGTCGATATCGTCGTGGTTGGACACAGTTTCGGCGCACGTGCAGCGCTTGTTGCCGCCCTTGAGCGAGAAGACGTCAAGGCGGCGGTGCTTATTGCTCCCCAGTATCGAAGCGGAGCCGGGCTTGTCGGCGCCCGTCGATTGGCCTTCGCTCTTTTTTCACGTTACGCGCGGTTTATTCCATCATACATGAAACGAGTCGCTATCCCTATGAGTCCCAATTACGCGGCCAATTTCACGGATTTCCGAGCGGCTGCATGGGCCGAAAGCGTCGCCTGGGATCCGGGGTACATCCGACTCAGCACCCTCGCTTACGCAGCCTCGATGGACAACACCGTCTTGGCACGAAAATTATCCAAACCAGTCCTCGTCATCGCTTGCGGCAAGGATAAGAAGGCGCCGCCTGCAAGCGCGAAACGACTCTTCGAATCCTTTCAATCCGTCCATAAGACATTTGCTCTGCTCCCTCATTCCGGGCATAGTCCTTTTCAAGATGTAGACCGTGGAATGCTGTTACATTTGGTGAGCCAATTCGTTGGGGATAAGATGTTTCAAATGGGATTAGGTCGTTAACATGTGCGGCATTTTCGGCGCTTATCGCTGCATCGACGCTCGCCTTATGCAACAGATGTCACAAGCGTTACGACATCGCGGCCCAGACGACGAGGGAGCCTTTCATGATGACGAGGTGTGGCTAGGCCATCGTCGCCTCTCCATCATAGACTTGACCACTGGCCGACAGCCTATCTGCAACGAGGATAAACGAATATGGACTGTCTACAACGGAGAAATCTATAATTATCTCGAGCTTAAACAAGAGCTGGCGAGTTTTGGGCACCGCTTTGCTACCGGGACAGATACCGAAGTTATCGTGCACGCCTACGAGCAGTGGGGAGTCACCGCGTTTACGCGTTTTAACGGAATCTTCGCCTTTGCCTTGTGGGACGCGCGCCAGCAGAGGCTGTTCCTTGTCCGCGATCGATTAGGCGTCAAGCCCTTATATTACGCACAGTACGGCAACAAACTGTTCTTCGCATCAGAACTCGCTGCGCTCCTCAACTGCCCTGGAGTTGACCGCGAGCGTCTAGTACGTGGAAAACTCTCAGAATTTATGGTTTTCAGACACGCCTCCGGTCCCCAGACGATCGTTGAGGGAATACGTAAACTTTTGCCAGGCACCTATTTGGCCGTTCACGACGGCGCTGTTTCTGTTGCGCGCTACTGGACCCTCGGCTATCGCCCTACCCCCATGGATGAACACGAAGCCGCTGACGCCTTGCTGGGACTTCTGCGCAAGGCCGTGCATTCGCAACTCATGGCCGACGTGCCGTTAGGCGTGCTTTTGTCAGGAGGACTCGATTCCGGGGCTATCGTTGCTCTGGCTTCAGAAAGCAGCCGCGGCCTGCACACGTTTAGCATCGAGTTCGCGGGGGATCGTCTTAGTGAGTTGTCTTCAGCTAGGAAGATCGCCAATCGCTTCGGCACGCAGCATAGAGAATTGACCGTACAGCCCGCGGATTTAAGCTTGATACCTGAGATCATTCGGTGCAATGACGAACCCGTTGCTGGCCCTTCCTCTCTGGCCTATTATCTTATGTTGGAAAAAATCCGCGCTTGCGGCATTAAAGTCGTATTGTTGGGCCATGGCGCTGACGAAATTTTGGGCGGGTACGAGCATGTCAAGATGCTGCTTCGTCTGCGTCGTCTTGGCGCGCTGCCTTCGCTTGGGCGCTTCGCGGGGCTTTGCCTTTGGGGACTCGCCAGGGCCTTTCCTCAGGACGAATGCCTTGCGCGTATGCATCGCCTTTTTACCCGAAGAAATGACCCTGACCGCTCCTATGTAGGGCTCTATGCGGTTTTTGATCCAGAAGAAATCTCCCGCCTTCTCGGCCCGGAAGCACTTGACGCCGAGGACTATCTTCGCCCCATATCTGAGCATACTACGCGCGGACTCGGCTACGCAGACGCAGTCTCGGCCTATGAATTTGGCCCCTGGCTATCCGATGACCTATTACTCCGCATGGACAGAATGTGTATGGCTCATTCCATAGAAGGGCGTGTTCCCTTTTTAGACAACGATCTTGTCGCTTTTTGTTGCCGCGTTCCGTACGATTTGAAAGTGCGTGGCGGCATTGAGAAATACCTCTTCAAGCAAGCCGTGAGGGACGTATTGCCTGTTGAGACTCTCAACAGGCCTAAACAAAGGTTTACGACCCCCCTCGACCAGTTTTTTGGTCCGAGGTTGATGCGCATTTGCAAAACTCTTTTTGAAGAAAAAAATTTTCTCAATGAAGAGTATTTCGATAAAAAATTCCTACTCGGGCTTCTTGATTTTGCGCGATATCCTTCCTATCGCTTTATCCTGAAACGGAACAGGTTGCTAGCGCAGTATTATTCGAGACAGATCTGGACGGTGCTAACTATGCACCTCTGGTACAAGACTGTTGTCCAGGGCGATGATTGCTCAGGACTTTTTGGGGAGGAGGACCTCCCTTAACGACGAGTTAGCCAGCGTGAAATGCAATGAACGAATTAGCCCTTATACAATAGAGTGATATATAATGCTAAAAAAATATTACAGTTCATTACGATTCGTGGCAAATATAATTTTCTCCTCAATTGTATTTTTACTTTTGTATATTGGAATAAGCTACAATCCATCGCGTCTTATGTCAGTTTTGACAGAGACAAACGCGTTTTCATATAGATATAAACTTGCAATATTGCTGGGCCAATCTTTTCTAATGTGCACTGGAATAGCTATGATGGCATGTCGCAAACGCTTAATGCTACGTCCAGAGAATTTTATCCTTACGGTAATAATTATTATTCTGAGCATTGGAGGAGTCGAGTTATCAACCAGAGTCTATCTTACATATTTCAATAAACATATGCAATCCAAATTCCTTTCTTTTGATGAAGTCGGGATTCAATCAATATATTCGGAACATCATTATCTAGGTTACACATTAACTCCGAACTACAAAAGCCTGGATGGCCTGAATATACATAATTCTTTGGGATGCCGCGGAGAAGAATTCTCAAAAAAAAAGCAACCGGGCGTCTATCGTATTGTAATGCTAGGTGGTTCGACAACGTACACAACATTTGTACAGTCCTATAAGGAGTCCTGGCCTTTCTTGACACAAATCATGCTGAGGAATGTCTGTAACCTGGACAATATTGAGGTAATCAACGCAGGAGTAGGTGGGTACGATTCCTACCAGACTTGATTCTTTTACAATTTCGCGTTCTTGATTGGGAGCCTGATTTGATAATTGTGCACGATTGCCTGAACGACGCTGTAACGAGGATGGTCCGCCCTGAGCGGTATGCGTCGGATAACTCAGGATATCGGCGGCCATGGAGCACTCCGGACATTCCCTTTCTCTTCAAATCCGTCTTCGTGCGATTGATTGTAAACGCGGTGACAGGGCATTCCCTTGAACCGAGTGTGACATCTTTCTTTAACACCAGGGTCAGCGAGCCAGGAGTCACCTCTCCAGAGTATTCTGAAATACTTGGAGATAAGCCTCTCAATGTTATTAAAAAAAATCGTCCTATATATTTTGAGCGTAACATTGCTAATATGATTGCTGTCGCCAAACAGCAAAAAATTGATATTATGTTTTTAACCTGGCCATATAGTCAGGACTACCAAGATATTATGAGCTCAGAACACTATAAAATAGCTGTCAATGAGCATAATGATATCCTTAGAAATTTAAGCATTGAAAACGGATTGTTTCTTTTAGACTTGGAGCAGAGCATGCCCAAAGACGGCAAATATTATTTTGAAAATAGACATGTAAATGCGTTGGGAGCAAGGCTGAAAGCCAAGCTGACAGCAGATGGCATTGCCGCCTTTGTCTGCTCCAGAGGCATGACCTCCCTGCAAAAAGTCCAAAACCGCTAAATCTATACCCGTAACAGCCCGAAATTATAGACGGCAAAATATTCTAAATCACTCAAAAGCGATTTATTGCAGTCAGGTCAGGCATGAAGAAAAAATTTTAGCACTCCAACAGGAGTTTAACCGGATCGCCACTTTTTCCTTGAAAAAAGCTGACAATACAGCTAATTACATCTTCATCTCGTGTAAGACCCCGCTGCTGATTTCCTGCCCGAATGCCTTTAGGATTTTTGCCTGGATTTCGGTGGGTTCTTCGATGATTCGCTTGGGTTTGCCGTGTGATTTGCTCTAGACGAGGCAGGAATGGAGGCGGTGCAGTTCGCGCATGGCTGAAGCCGCGGTCATATCCACTTCGGCGCGCTTGAGCTGCAAATCAATCAGGCGTAAAAACGCAAGCGCCGCCACACAGCAGAAGAGGTGGCAGCGAATTTTGCTGTCCGTCCAATGCCGCACAGGCATCACCCCGACGAGGTTATGGTCTTTGCTTTGCCGGAACGCCTCCTCGATCGCTACCTGCTCAGGGCCACGGAAGTAGTCGTCGACGTTTTCTGGTTTCTCCCGCCAAACGAGGTTGCTTTCTGCCTTGCTGGCCTTACGACATTCAGGGCTGGAGCAGTATTTTTGCATGTGCAGATTGCGAGCGTCGGGACGAACGGCGCATTTACAATGCTTGCAGGTGATGTTGTGATCTTGCGTTCGACTCATCCCGCTGCCCTCCGTTTGCACAAAGAGTACAAAAAAGAGGCCAGCAGGGAACTGGAGGAGAGGAATAAGAAAAAAGGGAAGAAAACTTGGAAGAATAATATGTTATATGTAATTTCATGAAGAAGACGGAAGAAGAAGATGTCGCACGTTCAACCCGGCGGATTTTAGGCATTTTCAGGTCGCCGCTGACATCTGCCTTTCCCCACTAGCGATTGAACCGAAAAATCGTCTTAAAAGCTCGCCCGATGCCGCGGCGTGCCGTTCGCAAGCAACGGCGCCGATCTATTCATTCGGAGAGTTCTGGATCTTTAGGCTTCCTCAGCGTCTACGCATGGTTACTCCACCTCGCCCGTATTCCCGCGCACCTCCCCAAGCATGAAGATGTGTTAAGATATAAATATCATCACATAGAAAATAGGGATACTGCAAATGGAAAAGTCATTTGCCTAATCCACGATTTGAACCCCATTGCCACGCATTTCCCGTATTCAACCGCCAATTCATACATTGCAATAGCAAGGTTTCGCAGCGACGCCATGGCCCAGGCTCCGGTTCTCTTTGCTATCCTGCAAGCATCCTCCAAAAAGCTTACGTCGCGCAACAAATGCGTGCTGTTTTCTATCCCTGACCAGTGACAAGTACAGCAACGGAACCGAAAATTGGGTTAACTACTACTCGTCAAAGGCATTACGCGCCTGCTTTTCCCTGTTGCTTTGAAATGTCTGGGCCTGTTCGACAAGCCCTAGGCTTGTGCGCCAGTTCTGTTC
>Ga0247840_10007364_pt1 | contig 15344 bp, 15 predicted proteins | sample LaCruzMarch2015__FD_192404 | JGI IMG/M metagenome (GOLD analysis project Ga0247840, IMG submission 192404) | Freshwater microbial communities from meromictic Lake La Cruz, Castile-La Mancha, Spain - LaCruzMarch2015_17m | ecosystem: Environmental > Aquatic > Freshwater > Lake | place: Spain...
TAAAGCATTTATAATGGATAAATCTGTAACTCCATTTTTCAAAAAATAATCTATAGGAATTATATGGTCTATATCCCAGTGTTTTCTGTTCTCCCAATTCATACCATCTTTGAATTTACTTTCTATATTTTCTTTTAATTCTACGGAATTATATCCTAACAAAATATAAGTGGAATTTTCTTTTTGTAGGTTTTTAAGTTTAAGAACCTTTGCAATACTACAATAACAAAACTTTCTCATTTTAGCGTGTAATTCTTTGTCGGGATTGTATCTAGGGTTGTTTTTACCTGCCCAGTGTTTTCTAGCCCAATCTTTTTGTTTTTCAGAACCATTTTTACCTTTCAGTGAAATAGAATTTGCTTTACCTATCTTGGCTCTCCACTCTGGTGACATAACTCTACCAGTCATAGCTTTACGCATTTTCTCTCTTGTCTCTTGTTTCATCGGTGGTCTGGTTTTCCAAGCCTCTCTTAATTTAGCTTTATGTTCTTCTGAAAAGTTCTTCCCGAGAAAGACTCTTTTATTTGATTTGCTCATTTTTAATTTTGTCTCATCAGATACCTTTCTACCAGTCAAGGCTTTTTTAAGTCTTGATTTATGTTGAGCTGTTTGTTTATATCCTTTAATGAATGGCATAAATTTATTTTTAAGAATTTTGCAGGGAATACCTGTAGATAATTGTGGTGTCAACGTTACCTGTTTTTGTAAAATCAGAAACGTTTTCATCTCTAATCAAAGCCATTGAGAATGTTCTATCAGAGCAATATGTGCTAAATGTATAATAGGTATCGTCAGGAATATAGACGTTAGGTGCAAAAAAGGTTATCTCCATTTCAGTATTTGAAATCAATGCCCTAGTTGCAATTTCAATATCATAAGCAAGCGGTGAATCAATATCAGAATCTGCTTCTACTGGCGTCACATCAGTTGTCCCGAATCTTGCCCGTGTGATTGGCAAAGCGTATGTCACATCACCAAATAAATGCTTAATAAATAGATTAAGCCCGTGATTTGAGGCGGTAGATACTGTGTTTTCTATCCAATCAGTTTCGCTTATAAGATTTTTTGTTCCAGCCTCGTGAGTTAGAATCTTAAACTTACCGACTATTTTTGAATTCTTTTTAATTTTTAGAACTTTCATATTATTATTTTACCATAATTTATAATAAAAAACCATCACACCCAAGTTGCTAAATTATATTTACCCTCATCATCTGGGTCTGTGGCGTCCGCATATAAGTAAGGGTGTGCTCTAGTTGTAATTGACTGAATAGACGCACTAACTTCAGAAGTATCCGCAAACTCCATAAGTTCAAGTAAGGTTTCCCCCTCTGTTATCTCGTCTTCTATTTTCAGGTATCGCTGTAAAAACCTTATAATGCCTAGTGTTTTGACAGTTGCTACCTTAACACTCCACTGCCCTTCAAAAGGAGTTTTCATATTCATAGACACGGACTGAATAATAAAATCCTCATCAGTATCACCAACTGTAATCGTAATAGTCTGCCCTGAACGTAATCCATAGGTATCCGTAGTAAAAGAACCCTCCTCAATAGAATCTGCATAGGCTTCTAACTCTACAATACCTCTATTTATCGCATCTTGCCGTGAGGTAAGGTTTGTATCTTTAATCTTAAACTCATATAGACCATATTCAGCGATAGAAGCAATGTCTGGCACTTTTACGAATACTTGGAATAAAGGAATACCTGTAATTTCTACTACATCATCAGCATCAGGGTAGTTACTGTCCTTAAATCTTAAATACTTTTGTTTTGGATTCCAAAATACATCATAATCAGCCTCCTCATCTTCTCCATCAATACCAACAGTTAAATCAGTGTCGCCTACGATACGCACTCGTGTAAGCGTGGAGTATTTATAAGCCAAAGGGAATTGCTTTTGCTCTCCGTCAGCGACATAGGATTCAGAACGGGATTCACCTTCATATTCTCCACCGATAACATAGATTTGATTTTTGAGTTGTGAAAAGTCTTGAATTATTTTAAGTGATTCCCAAGCGTGATTACCACCAGTTTCTGTAAGATTAAAAGGTGCTACTTCCTCGTTTTCAGCAAAGAAGTGAATGTCTTTATCGGCATCTACATACCAAGAATATTTCAATAAGTCAGCTATGGTTTCAATACATTGAGATACATTTAGGCGATTAAAGGTTACTTGGGAGATGATAGGGTGGTCAAATGGGTATTGTTTGCCAGCATCAGCATTATAAAGTTCGGATATTTCGTCTGTAGTTAATGCTCTATTCCAAACACAAAGTTCATCAATGTCACCATCAAAAGTTGGGCTTGAAGACCCAGCATTATTTCTTGAGCCGATTTCAATATAGTTATTTCCAGCATATGATAAACCTGTCCAAGTAGTTGTTTCCTCTAATACGTCATCTATATATAATTTTATAGATGAACCATCATAAGTTCCAACAATATGATGCCATTCGCCATCATTTATAATAGTAGTTGAGCGACCCGCATCCCAATCAGTCCCTTCAACTAACCCAGTATTTTTTGCGACTAAAATTACACCAACTCCACTAGTTTCAATTCCTAAAAAGAAACCAGCTCTATTTGTGTTTTGAGAATAAGACTGAAAAATGATACCAGTAACTCCTAATATTGCTGAAGTTTTTACCCAAGCACTTACGGTAAAAGCATCTGGTTTAAGTGCTTCAGTATCAGTGATTGCTATTTTGCTAGTAGAGCCATTAAACACTCCACCCGTATTTATTTTACCAGTAGAGTAATTTATATCAGTATCAGTCCCGTCATTATCCGCAACTTCGTCTGTGGAATCACCATCTAATTTATAATAAGCCACTCTGCCCTCTAATATCGTGCTTGGAACATTATTGTCAGTAAAATCTGGGGCGTATTCAGATATTAAATCGTCTATGATTTCCTTAGGTGTTTTGTAGTTATAGCGTTCACTCACTAGCTCTCGGTTAAGATATTGCGAATAATCTTTACAAGTTATTTGATATTCAGAGTAGCCTTTACGCATTTGAGTTTCTACCTTGACAATAACACCACCAAATATTTTAGTGGAATCATAATAAACCTCAATTTCTTGATTAAGTAATGGCTTAAAATCACGACACTCGAATGAACAGATATCTACTTGCTGATTTATGTAGTCAGTTATGCGGAAAGTGTTATATAAAATCTGTTCCATTCGCCAGACATCATTTATTTTTATTGAAACACCTTGAATGATAGGCGTGGTATAGGCGACAGTTGTACCATAACTAATCCCAAGCTCATTAACCGCATAAGCCCTTACTCTGTAATCTAATTCGGTATCAAGTCCGTCAATTAAGAGTGAATATGAACCCTCGGCAAAGCTACCGTCTTCATAGACGATATTGTCAGCAATAGTCGGGTCGCCAGAGCTGGCTTGTTTCCAACAGAAGCCTCTACGAGTGACTGTAAGGTCACCAACATCAATAATGTTACCGTTAGCCATACCCTGTTTCCATAACGGTTCTGTGACTGCGTTTGTGGTGACTGTGGGAACTGATTTAATAGTAAAGAATGAAGCTGGGTCGCTTTGGTTGGTGTATTCGGCTAATATTTGACTATCCGATTTTATGCCAGCATATACTTTAGTATCTCCGACCTTACCCTGAAAAGGAACAGCCTCCCCGTGACCTGAATTACCCCATTGTAGGTCTCTATCTCCATAATCAACATAAATAATATCTGAACCTATGCTTGTTATCCTTTGTAAAACTCCATTTTGATAAAGTTTGATATAACCATTTCCACTAATAGGGTCTGGGTGATATATAGCAACAAGTTTATACCAGTTTACATTATTTATATAATTTGCTAAAAGGTTAGAAACTATGAAAGCAGGACCACCAATATCATTCATTCTTCCTGTAATAAAATCAATTCTACCAGCAATTCCTGTCTTAAATCTCCAGTTGAAGTGACATAAAATATATGCAAGTGATGTTATTGTATTTGCTTTTAAAAATAATTCATAAGTATGGTCGCCAACTTCTCCGATAGCAGGTGAGTTATCTACCTCAATTTTATATTCAACATCAGCACTATCTAATTCATAGGCATTGTCAGCGTTGCCAAATCTATCAGTTGTTAGAGTGGCGTTCGCTGTCTTTTGTATTGTGCGATTATTAACAGAGCTATCGTGTAATACTCCGTTTAGATGGGCTACCAATTCATAATCTGTCCACACATTATCACTTCCATAAGTTGAATTTCTTGCGGGCTCTGTTGAAGTTCCGTCAATTTCAATAAACACTTCGGTATCATCAGCAATAGACGGCACTTTGATATATAATTCTCCTGTCTCGGTAGCGGTTACACACGAAACAACCTCACGAGGAAGTGGGGTAGTTTTAGCTAGGTCGGCATAGGCACGGATGTCACCACCGCCATTGGTAACTAAAGCCCAGAAGCGGTCTGGCATATTAGCCAAGTCAATATAAGCTGGAAAGTCAGTTAGTGTTCCGGTTATCTTTCCGACATTTACTTTTACTTTAAATAATTCTGCCATATTATAATTGACTTTGTAATTGTAGTTTTTCTACAATTTTATTCCCGATTTCCTCGGCTACATCTTCGGAGAGAAAGTTACCGTTTAGATTTATAGTAATAGAGCCACCACCCAAGTTCTTAGGGTCTTTTGTGGCGATTAAGTAGTCATCTGGGTGGGTGGACACAACATTTCCATTAGGTGCAATCACGGCATCATTTACTTTGGTTATTTTACCCATATTCCTATTGATTTGACCCGATGTATTTGAACCACGAACGGCATCAATAGCGACAGCCAGTCTTTTATAATACTCAATTTCCTTTTCAATAGTTTGAGCTGTAGTCATTAGGTTAGTAGCCATACTTTCAGCGTGTCGTTTTTCAGCAGACTCCATTTGTTCTTTAATGAAAGTAGTTTTTTCTTCGTATAAAACCTTTTCTTCTTTTTGAGCTTTCTTAACTTCTGACATTTGATTTCTAAGAGTAGACATTTTCTCATTGAATTCCTGTGTCGCTAAAGCCCTGCGAGAGTTATACTCTTCAATAGCTCTTTCAAGGTCTGTAAGTCCAGCTACTCGTTTAACTTCGGCTATTTCATTAGCAAATTGTTCGGTAAAGGCAACATTCTCCTGTTCGGCAAGTAAGCGAGTATTCAATTCGTTTCGCAACTCCTCGGCTTTTTTCTTTTCAACTTCACCAGCTAATTCCTTTTGGATTTCAGCAATTCTTTCTTCATTAGCCACTATTTCCTCTGCCATAGACATACGGTCAGATTTTTCACCTTTAGCGAAAGAAGCATTAAGAGAGTTCATTTCATCTCTAATACCTTTAATCTGGTCTTTAAATTTAGCGACAGCAGAACTATGGTCTTCACCTAAATCAAATAATTGATCTTCAAGTTTTTCACCAAATTTAGCATATTCACCAGCGAAATCATCAAGAGCTTTAGCTAGTTCCTCTTTTTGTTTTTTAATCTCGTCTGGGTCTGGCAAACCAAGTGTATTATCATCTTTATTATTGCCAAGTTTTGATAAATCAAATCCTTTTCTAAGTTCTTCTAATCCTTCTAAAGAAACTAATTTATCCATTTCTTTTTGAAGTTGTTCGGAAGTATTACCAACATTTGTTACGGCTTTATCCCAAGTTTCAGCTAATATTTCTGCATATATTTCTTGTTTTTCTAATCCTGCCTTGCCTCCTTTAGTAGCAAGTGTCCAAACTTGGTCTAACATAGAAGCTATACCTATACCAGCCGTTTCTATAACAGGTTTAATACCTCCAGTTACTTGTTTGATTGAGCCTAGTGTTATATTTATCAAAGCAGAAAGCCTATACATTGAATTACCAAAAAATTTCAACATTTCACTACCATCATCTCCAACTGTAATAAAATCAATGAAACCGTCTTGTAGATTTTTTAAACTGACAGATAATTCTTTACCAATAGCTGTATTAATATCATCTATCTTCATTTCAAAATTCTTCATAGCACCTTCAGTAGTCTTAGTCATTTCTTCGTTTACTCCTTTGTAAGTTCTACCAAGTATTTCATTGAACATTGCTAATCTTTCAGTCTCTGTACCTGTCTCTAAAACTTGTTTCTCATAATCTGAAATAACAAAACCCTGCTTTGTTAACAGTTCTGTATTACCTTGTAAGGCTTTACCAAATCCTTGGGCGGCGTTCACAATTTGTTCAGAAGAAACTGATACACCATATTCAGCTACTGCATAATCTAATAATGCCGGAGTAAGCTCTTTAATAGCATTAATAGACATATCAAAAGTAGCTAACTTAGCTTGAGCTGAAGCTATTACTTGTTTGTCTACTACTCCAATATTTTCTAAGGCTTGTGCTTGTTCGTGTAATACTTGTATTTGCTCTTTAGTTGAGCCAGTAGCGTTGCTTACTATTTTCTCTAACCTTGCTTGAGACTCTTCTAATTCATTGAACTTAGCAATAGAATTCATCGCATAGCCCCAAGCTTTATATACCGCTGTAACACCACCTACTGCACCTACTAGTTTCTTAAAAGACATTTGAGCTTTACCAGCTTCTTTAGCAGAACTTTGTAATTGTTTATCAATACCATTTAGCTTTTGGCTAAACTCATCTCTCATCGAAACAATTATGGCAAGTTCATTAGTATTCATTATCTTTTTTTAAGTTTCTTAATTTCGTTTTGCTCGTGTTTCCTTTGATAATAGAGTATGTCTAGGTAAGCACTCACATCGCCCTCATCCATATCTCTAATTTGGTTTGGAGTCCACCCGTATTTATCAGAGAGCATTTCCATTATCACAATATCACTAGCCCCTTTCTGCCCGATTACTTCTCTGGAGTCAATTTTGTATTTTTTTTTTCGTCTATTTCGTTTAGAGTATTGACTAGCTGTGAACCATCTTCATCTTCTAACTCCATAACCCAATTCTTTGAAAATGGAATCTTGGTTTTATCCTGACGGATTTCTTTTATAGCAAATTCAAACCTCTTTATTTTAGAAGCAAGTAATGACTCTGCCGAAATAGCCCCAGATGTGGGGTCTATGAGAGTAAAACGAATTAACTCCCTTTGACCCCACTTGAGCTTATCTTCAGACATATCAACTTCCCATTTTGTAAGTTTTAGTGTTTTCATATCATTTTTTAGCTACCAACTACATAACTCTCGGTAGTATTTGTAAGCACAATCTGACTTGCTTTACTATCGGTAGTATTTAAGAAAGCCTTAAATGTTATTTCTTCGGTAGATAAATCATCGCCAGCAGAAGTCCTATTCCAATCAGTCAATTGTAGCTTGTAAATTGTAATGGCAATTTTAGGATGCTTTCCGCCTCCCAAATCCGCCTCTCCTTCAATTACAATACTTGCATACTTGAAACTATCACCTTCATACATATCCTTAAGGGTTTCATCAGTGAAGTTTCTAGTGAAAGAACCCTCAATCATAAAGGTCTTGTTATAGATATTATCTGGTGAATAAGAACCGAATACCCAATCAGCTTCGGCATTGGAATTAAGGGTCAAGCTAATATCTTTTAGTTTCAAAGCGGTAGCACCTGCTAATCCAGCTTCGGTATCAGCCATCTTAACGGTAATATCCCTACCTACGAAGTCATATTCAGTATCAAGAGCTGGTAATGCTGAAGTATCATCTACCCCCTCTTTTCCTAAGAATGAAGCACTAAAACGAACATAATCATCGGTGGAAGCAGTAATTTCCAAAGTGGAGATAACACCACCAGCGACTTTCTGTTGTCTGACATCGGCATCTTGAACGAATAGCGTTAGCGTATCGTGCAAAATAGTCTGGTCTAGGGTAAAGGTGTGGGCATAGGCATCACCATCGGCTTGGCTACTTACTGAACCATAAAGATTTAGCAAGAAATAACCTAATACATCAGCGTGCAATACACCTGATACATCTCCCTCTGACCACCTTTTAACAGTTCTTACTCTCTCGGCATCTTCTAGACGACCGAAAGTAGAGTCATCAATAACTCTTTCGGCTCGTGGAATAATATTACACTCCACTTTTCTAACTGACTTAATCGCTGTGGTTTCGGCAACACCACGAACTTCTTCTGGTGCTACTGCGAACGACACGCTTCTTCCAATGAATTCCAAAATTATACTTTTGATACTGACACTAATCTCATTAAATATGGTCTTAGTCGTTTCTCTTTGACTGCACCTTGTGGGTGATGGTCGTGGCATAAAGTGATGCCATTATTAACTTGATAACGAAGTTCTGGATATTCAGCCCATCTTAAAATGTGATGTGCTTCAATCCGACTTCCTGAACTACATATACGACATTTGTAGCCATCCCTCTTATAAACTAATATCCTCCATTCCTTATGTAAGGCATCCTCTCTTCTATCTAGGTAAGTCTTAACCTTACTTCTATCTTTAATATATCTATATTTCTTTCCTATCATAAACTTACTATGCTCTGGGTTTCTTCTACCTTTAAGTGTCTTGCTAATAGATATTTTAGAACATTCTTTTGAACATACCTTACCTTTACCTGCAACTAACTGGTTATATCTAGCCCTGAATTCTTTTCCGCACACGGCACATCTTTTTATTACAGATGGTCGCCCGTGCCCTCTAATACAGAATTTATTTTTATAACATCCTAAGCATTTAGCATTACAAAAGAATTGTTTTGTAGTGGATTTTTCTATCCTATATCTTGGTAAATATATTTCTTTACCGCAAAACTGGCATTTAACATACTTACCGTTTCTTCGTAAAGATACTTTACCTATTTTATCCTTGTCAGCACATTTTTTAGAACAAAATTTTGCTCTTTGTTCTGCATAAGGATATGTTGTAAAAGAACTATTGCAATACTGGCACTTCTTAGTAATCATATGGTTATTCATTTAATGGGGCTGGTCGGGAGAATAACCTCCCAACCACTTACGTCCGTCAAACCCCAGCTACTAATTCTAACTACTTAATTATAGCATTTTTCTTGCTACTTCACCACTATATATCAGTCAATGCTTTGACTTCAATAGTGATGTTTAAATAAACATACCCTCCCGACTGCTCTTGTGTGTATTCTTGTGAGCCATTTATTGCCCTTGCCCATACCCTATGCCCATCGACCGTGCCATAGTTCCAATTTTCGTCTATTTCAGCCACTACCTTATCTGTCATTTTCGGCAAAGCGTTGCTATATAACTCTTTTACAGTAGTTCCTGAAGTGGAATAGACTACTGAAAGATTAAAAGTATAGATTTTGAAGTTGTCCTTGCCTGTATTAAAGCTATTCTCTGAAAAACCTGTCGGATAGAATATCATAGCTGGGTATTTAGACGGATTTCCTTGCAAGGGATAATTAAATACCTCTTTGATTTGGGTAATCTCTCTCATAAACTCCGTCATTTTGTCTAGTATTTGTTTTTGCATATTATTTTTTAGCTAGTGCTTCTACAATATCTCTTAAGAACCTTTGCTGATAAGCTCGTATATTTGGTGACATAGCTTCTTTTATGAACGAGAGCCACGGACGGCTGGACATCTTGTAAGTCCCACCGTGAACGTATTTAGCATAAGGTGCTTTTGCTTCATTAACCCAGATTTTAGATTCAAAAGGCTGTATTTCTTTATTATGTGACTTCCTTAAATTACCCCCTCTTACAAGCGAAACGGGCACGCCACCGCCATTACTTCCCAACCTCCACGGTGGAGTATTGTTTATCCCTCTCCATAGCGTATTTATACTATCTCGCATAAAGACTAAAGCCCCCTGTTTTACTTTAGCTGGGTTATTATGAATTGCTCTCTTTAAACTGTCAAAATTGATTTTAACTTCCATATTCTTCGCTTTCTTCGCACACTAACTCTAGGTGCATATTACTACCAACCGAGTCATTATTTTGAATCTCCTTAACTGTATATTTCTTAGTTCCGTCATCTATTACATCACCTTGCTTAATATCAGTAGCTGGGTCTGTCCATACAGAATAAGTCTTGGTAAAATTAAGGTTTAGATATTGGGCTAATTTTGGACTTATTTGCTGTATGTGTCCATTAAAAGTTCCAATCTCTAAAGGTGCTGAACTAGAAAATCCATCTTGGTCTGTCTGCCAAGTTCCTCGGAATACTGTGAAAACTGTCGTGTAAAATTTGCTTATCATTAAATTAAAATTACCCTTCTCATCTCTACAATACTCATCGCTTTTTTATAGTCATCTTTCTCCTCTTCGGTTTTATAGGCAACAGAGTAATTACCTATTTTCTCACTCTCTATTTCACCCTCTTGATTAGTTTGATAGCGGATAATACCAGCGACAAAAGTAGCAACTGCAAACTTAATATCTTCTGGCACCTCTGTTGCGTATCCAAACGCCCCCGTGACCTTAATGTTTTTAATACCTCTATCCCAGCAATTATCTTTTCTGATGAGTTTTGTTATTGGGCTAGAATTATATGGGTGGGTAATATAATCTGTGACTTCTTCAAAGTTTTCGCCATAATCTTCGCCAATTTCTACTGTTTCAACTGCCACAGCCTCACCTATTCGTAAATGAGCAGAACCATTACCATCAAAGTATCTAGTGGTGGGATAATCTACTGGGTCTGATAGCCACTCTCTGTTAGTCATTAAAGCCACCTGATTAGACATAGCTTCAATATACTTTTCGGCTTGTGATACATAGGTTTCAGCAACCTCTACAAGGGCTAAGTTCTCTAATTCGTCTATTGTGATATATTGTTTGTCCATATTATTTTTTTAGTAATTGCTCTAGTAATGTTTCAACTTTAGTGAGAGAACGAGTGGTTTCAATTGCAAACATTTGATTATCTTGAATGTGTTTATCTAAATCACCCTGTAATGTGTGAATATGATTATCTCGCAAATTAACGACTGTCTTCTCTAGGTTTATAAATTTGTTATCAAATACAGCATCAGTTATTTCACTTCTCTCTTGCGGCTTCTTAAAGTAAAGAAAAACTGCGAATACTACCCCTAATAATGTTGCTACTTGTAAGATAAAATCTATTGTCATTATTTTTTAATTATTTTACTATCATTACTCTTAATCTGCATATCTCGCATTTGAGATACTAAAATTAAGTCAGGCTCATTAAGCATAATATTTGAATAAACTTTTTTACCTGTCTTTTTATTTTTGTATATAAACTTTGCCATATTTGGTGCTTATACCTACCCTCTAGGTCAACCTAAAGGGTAAAGTAAGTATCAAATACTAGGAACCTGCCTGAACTTCTAATCTAACGCACGCTGTTGGCAAAATAGTTAGGAATCCTACTCTGGTTATCCAGCGGATAGCCTCTCTATCCGTGGTTATGAGGTTTATGTCAGCATTACCTGCTACATTTCTAATTATACCAGCATTGAATCTTTCAGCCGAGATAGCGTTCTTGTAACCCAAGATGGTGGTCTTTTTCAAATCACCATAAAGCATTACAGTATCGCCAGCACCAGTTGCAGAGTAAGTTGGCATAACTTCAACAGTTACGAGTGGCTTACCTAACAAAGTTGCTAGACCTGCATTATTGATAGGGTCAGCATAGACATAACGTCCATCACCGTCTTTCAATAAGCGAGCCTTTGAACGCCAAGTGCGGTGCATATAGAACTTAGCACCAGCTTGAGCTGATTCAGGTAGCATATCCATAAGGTCATACAATTTCTCAACTGTAAGAGCTGATGGGGTAGCAATATCAACCTCTGGAATAGTGGTTTCAAAGCACAAACCTTTGAACTCACCATTAGTGGTATCTCCTGAACCTTCACCAACGAAGAATGCTTGGTCTTCAGCTTTCGCTAAAGCTTCAGCAACTCGGGTAGCAATAAAGCTAAACAAGTCTACTTCTTGGTCTTCAATCAATTCTCTAGTAAGAGCAACGATTGCACCCAATTTCTTGAGTTTCAATTCCTCTTGAGAAAGAATGATTTGAGTTGAACCGATAGCATTACCTTCAGCAACCCAAGCAACTGACACGTCAGTAGCCAAAGCATTTGCCTCATAGGCATTCTTTGACAAAGGAGTAGTGAAGAACTCTCTTCGTGCTACACCATACTCCGTAACCAAATGTCGGATTTCTGCTGATAACTCACTATCAACAACATAACCAGCGTAAGGGCTACCAGTCTTATCGGTAGTCATTTCCTTAGCCTTCACATCGTTTTGGTCTAACAAAGCTCGTGAGAAATCTTTCAAATAAGTATTCATCTTAGCTCTCTTTGCTTGCACCTCATCGGCATAAGCACCAGCTTTAGACTGAATAGCCTCCTTTTGAGACTTCATATAAGCTTCTATGTCGCTTTTAATACCTGCGACTGCGGTGTCAAGGTCTGCCTTAATAGCACCCTTAACTTCTGCGGAGGTTTCTTTGAAAGCCTTCTCCACTTCGGCTTTGACATCACCTTCTTCAGGCTGTCCTTCTACCTTTACGTCTACTTCAGATGCATCGCCTGCATCTTTAAGCATAGCTTCAAGGTCTGCTTTTTTTATCTTCATTTTATTGATAAAATTAGCTAATAAACACGAATCCCCCAGAAAGGATTAAATACTGGATATATCGTATTAAAATAAATTACAATGTTCTTATCGCTTTCAACGCTTTCTCTCTCTGCGAATACATATTGCTCTTATTCATATCTCGTAATGCTTGAGCAATACTATTCAAAATAAACTTCTGTTTATCTATCTTTAAGGTTGTTTCTACAACTGTCTCAATTGAAGTTTCTGGCTTAATTTCTTCCTCCGCTACTTCAATATCTTTTTTGGTTTCTTCTGCTATCTTTTCAAACAAAGCACGGGCATTAGCAGGGACAGATACCATAGAGATTTCCAATAGTTCGGACTTGGTTATTTTATTAAAGTCTTTCTCATCAAATTCCATAGGAATAAAACCAATAGATGAAGCATTAAGGAATCCAGCTTTAGCAAGTGCTTTAGCCAAAATACCCTTTGGATTCATTTCAGCAAACACTACATCACCCTTTAATTTGCCCTCCTCAATACGGATATTCTTCATTTTTCCTATAATATGCTCAATAGAATCATAGTTATGAGAATCTAATACAACTGGGTTTTTCTTATACCATTTAAGGTCAAAATCTTGCACAACTACATCTCCGTGGCGGTCTTCATCATCGGTGGAGGCTATCATAGTCATTACTTCATCATCGTTTTCACCTTTTTCCACTTTAAACTCACATTTCGTTTCAAAACATAGCCCATCATATTGGCTTTTTACCTTAGCCCAAAGTTCGGAGATATTAGATACTCCTTCTTCGGCACAACTCTTATCTGTTATTTGAAAATATTTTCTAGACATTTGTATTATTATATCATATTAAATTATTAAAGACTACATTCGCAATTACAAATTTCATCTGCACCAAAATTAGGGTCTTGTGGAGAACGCATACCATTACTAAAATATCCATTCGTTGGCACTTCTTCACCATCAAGAGCTTGGTGTCCATCTCTTACTCCGCCTTTTATCCCAGGACTCCATACCCATACCTTAGTTGCAATACCTAACTGCTTATATCCGTCTAATTTAGCTTGTTGAGTGGCAATTCCTATTTCTGTATTAGCAATAGTTCTAGCTCTACCCTCTCTTATATTGCTAAACAACTCTTTAATTGAATCTACAAGCTCATTTAGGCTTTCACCAGAAGAAGTCCAAGATTGAAGTCTATCCGTAAGCTGTCCAGCAGTTGTTTCGTTTACCTTTCTAGCCCAGAAATCAAAGCGATTAGATAAAGCAGACTCTAAAGATGATGAATATACAAAGTTATGCCCTGTATTAAACATTTCATAAATATCTTGCCCTGCCTCTTTGGCTATTTGTTTGATAGTTTCTAATAGTGGCATAGCTAGTTTAATCTCTAACTCTTCATCAAAGATTTCATTGGTGTTCATCTTCACAGCCTTTGTTTTAGAGCTTCCAAGCCTCCCTAGCACACGATTCTTCTGTCCTGTGAGGTATTTATCAAGTTCGGTATTAAAACGCTTCTCACGCTGTTTTAGCGACTTCTGGTGGTATAGTAAATACTTCTCTCGGTGTTCTTTATTTTTTAGTGGGTGGACGAATAATGGTTTAACTGATTTTACTTCTTCCTTAGCTGGCTGGGTATTTACTGGTTTCTCTACTTCATCTCCGTTCTTAACTGGTTCTAAGCCTAGCATATCTCTTTTCTCATTAAGCGTAATAGCACCAACTCGGCTTGCGGTTTCAAGTGTTTTAAGTTTCTGCTCTACATCTTCAGGGGTTGGGTCAATATAACTAATTTCAAGGTCTTTAGGGGCTAATTGCCAGTCCAATAAGTTCACAAGCTCATCAGCTAATGGTTTGATAGTTTCTCGTAAGAATATCCTATAAGCAATATCAGCATTGGCGAATGTATCGCCCGATGTAAGCCCCAGAATAGATTTTGGCACCCCAGTTGCAACAGCAAGGTCATTGATAGTAAGTTCCTTACCTTGAATAAAGCCTATTTCGTCTGGCGTAAGTCCAACTCTTTCAAATTTAGCATCTCCGCCCAAAAATAAAGGTCGTTTAGCGTTCTTTGCTTCAGCATACTCCTCTCCATAACTTGATTTAAGAACGTCTAATTGCTCTTTGTTAAGCAAATTCTCAAATGAAAATACTGCATCTACACTTCCTCCATTTCTTAATACAGCGGTCTGGTAAATAGACAACTGATTATCAAGGTCAATAGAATAACCAGCACTTTGAAGTAAAGATACGCCCTCTGTTGGTTTCTTGGGGTTAGGAATACGCCAATAAATAACCTGATTAGCCAAATAAGTCTTTTTCTCACCTGTAACAAAATCGCTAACCTCATAAGATTTAACTTCATTGTTTTCATATTTAATTTGCATACCAGCGGGGTTTAGTAATTCCAGCTCGGTAATTTGCTGATTCTCTTGGAATACTGCCTCATTGGTTTTCTTTAATATTAAAGCACCGCCACAATCACGATATAGTGTGGCTAACTTCCAGAAGGTATCACCCGTCATCTTTGGATTTGGTCGGTCTAATAGCTTATTAAGCCAATGATTTTCTGGTAATTCTACTGGCTCTTTTCCTTTTTCACTTACTTTATAAGCCTTAAATTGAATTTGCCCAACCTTATCGGCTCTCTTGGCTAACCCCCTATTTATGTAAAGTGAGATTTCGTTTATATCTAAAGACTTCTTAGAATTGATAACTGTATCGCCTTGTAAATTGATAGACTTGTAAAGAGTGTATTTATCGGCACTCTTTTTAAATAGGTTTTTGATTGATTTAAACATTTTATTTGTATAATTATATCACG